>Ga0302240_1000459_pt1 | contig 42292 bp, 39 predicted proteins | sample AAG_UR_His_MG_FD_193538 | JGI IMG/M metagenome (GOLD analysis project Ga0302240, IMG submission 193538) | Enriched activated sludge microbial communities from anaerobic digester in WTTP, New Holstein, Wisconsin, United States - AAG_UR_His | ecosystem: Engineered > Bioreactor > Anaerobic >... | reverse complement strand
TGCGGGCGTATCGACAGGACCAGTATGAAAAGCTGACGGACGCGGTTTACAAGCGCCGGGGCTGGACTGCTGAGGGCGTCCCTACAGCAGCGTATCTCAGAGAGATTGGCATGGACCTGCCTGAGGTGCTTGAGGTGGTCACGCCGCTTCAAGTTTAAACTCAAACCCTTAAAGAGGCGAGCGATCGCCTCTTTTTGTTTTGGTGCATGGAAATACTATTGTAGGAACGAATATTCAAAGGTACACTGAAGAGAGTAGAGAGGTGAGAAGGATGATTCAGGTCAACGGCAAGCCTATGGCATGGTCGGAAGGCATGACGGTAGCAAGTATGCTGAAAGAGAAAAACTATATCTTTGCGAAAATTGTAGTCAAAATCAATGGTGTATTTGTACCGGTTGATAAATACGAGTCGACGTCTATTCATGACGGAGATGATGTAAAGGCCATTCATATGCTGGCCGGCGGATAGCCAATAGAAGCAGATAATAGAGATCGGGGGCATGATAAGGTATGGAGAAGCGTTATCAAAGAAACATGAAACTAATGACACAAGATGAGATCACAGCTTTGAAGGAGAAAAAGGTCTGTGTCGTGGGATGCGGAGGACTGGGTGGTTATATTATTGAAATGCTGTCTCGTTTGGGCGTAGGCAACATTACGGCCATTGACGGAGACGTTTTTGACGAAACAAACCTAAACCGTCAGTTATTGTCTGAAGAAGCGCTGATAGGATCCTCCAAGGCAGAGGCTGCAAAGTCTCGAATTCAAAAAGTCAACTCAGAAGTCGAAGTATTCGCCAAAGCAGTCTTTTTAAGAGAAGATAACGCAGTGGCGTTGGTTGCCGGTCATGATGTGGTTGTGGATGCGTTGGATAATATTTCGACGCGCAGAATTCTGGAGAAAGCTTGTTCAATTTCTGAAATACCTTTGATTCACGGTGCCATAGCGGGATGGTATGGTCAGGTGACGACAATCATGCCTGGATCCGGTGTCTTCTCAAAACTGTACCCTGAAACTGCAGAGAAGGGCATTGAAACTGAACTCGGGAATCCTGCCTTCACACCAGCCCTTGTGGCCTCCATTCAGGTCAGCGAAACTTTGAAATTGTTGATAAAAAAAGGAGAACCGTTGATTGGCAGACTGCTCACCTTAAATCTGCTGGACCATGAATACCAGATCTTTGAATATTAGTTTGGGTGCAACCTAACCGCCTCCACATAATCTCCATAGATCTTTGATAGTATTATGATCTGCCAATACTAACAAAATTGATAGCGTGGATTCACTCGTTATCGCAAAGCTAATAAGAACGGCAGACTATGGTGTTGATGGAGTGAGCGCATGGGCCAACATGAGAAAAAGCTAAGTTTAAGAGTGGACGGCATGACCTGCAGTGCCTGTGAAATCAGAATTGAAAGTGCTTTGGGCGGACTGCCGGGCGTCTTTTCAGTGCAGGCAGACCGTCAAAAGGGAAGCGTCGAGATTGTTTACATTGTTGGACAAACGACGGATGACAAAATCAAAAATAGAATTGCAGCTGTCGGATACAAAGTTATCTCCGCCGGAAACCAAAGAGGCAGTACGCTGCGCGAACATAGTGAAAGTAATGAGACCCAAAATGAAGTTTGGAAAAATGGACAAGGGATCATCTTAGTACTATTAATCTTTGTACTATTTTGGATGCTTCAAAAAATTTCAGGATTGACACTCATCCCTGAAATTACCTCCGAAGCGAGCTATGGCATAATTTTTCTCGTGGGTTTGATGACCTCCGTTCATTGTATCGCAATGTGTGGAGGCATTAACTTATCGCAGTGCATTCAACGTGAGGATCGAGTGTTGCATCAAGGCAGTCACAGCGCTGCAATGAAACCCAGCCTGCAGTATAATGCGGGTCGCGTCGTGTCTTATACTATCCTTGGTGGTATTGTTGGGATGCTGGGACAAGTCGTTGGCTTTGACAACAGCGCAAAGGGCTTTGTAACCATTTTTGCCGGGGCTTTCATGATTCTGATGGGGCTTAATTTGATGGGCGCAGGTTCCTGGGCTGGAAAACTGATACCGCGTCCGCCCGCTTTCATAAAAAACGGACTTATTCGACATAATCGATCTCATAAACCCTTTCTGGTAGGCCTACTCAATGGCTTTATGCCCTGCGGACCGCTGCAGTCCATGCAGTTATACGCCTTGGGTACGGGCAGCTTCGCAGCGGGGGCGCTGTCTATGCTTGCCTTCAGTTTGGGTACAGTACCATTGATGTTTGGAATGGGATTTTTGAGTACGTTGATCAGCAGGTCGGTATCACAGAAATTGTTCAGATTGAGTGCCATAATGGTTATTGCGCTTGGTGTCATTATGACTGGCAGAGGACTTAGTCTTGCAGGCATCTCATTTAATCCAGGCATGACTGAAACCGAAATGGAAACCCTTGAGGACTATGGGCAAATTGCTGTGGTGAAAGATGGTGTTCAAACCGTCACAATTGACCTTCATCCCGGATACTATGAACCCATTGTCGTGCAAAAGGGCATTCCGGTCAGGTTTAATATAAAGGCCGCAGAGGGCTCACTTAATGGATGCAATGATGCGGTGCAGATCCCTGAGTTTAATATTCAAAAGCCATTAATGGTTGGAGACAACTGGATCGACTTTGTTCCGGAGCAAGCGGGTGTATTTCCATTCTCTTGCTGGATGGGGATGATTCGCAGTGAGATTTTGGTAGTGGATTCATTGAGCAATTCGAACTGAACGCGGTTCAGTCAAGGCGTGGCAATGGTGATGGGCAAAGGAGTGAAATGTTAATGACGCGAAAGACTAAAATCCTGCTAATTGAAGATGAGGCGAGCCTGGCAGAGGTTATCAGGGAGTATCTCGCAGCGAGTGGCTATGACGTCATTACAGCCCACAATGGAACCAGAGGAATAGATTTGGCGCGTCGTGAAGAGCCGGCGCTGATCCTCCTGGACCTCATGCTGCCCGATCTCCCGGGCGAAGAAGTATGTACGGCCATCCGCAAATGGTCCCGTGTCCCCATCATTATGCTCACAGCCAAATCTCAGGAAGAAGATCTGCTGAGCGGGCTTGGACTCGGCGCAGACGATTATGTGACCAAACCTTTCAGCCCCAGACAGCTTGTGGCCAGGATCGCCGCGCTGCTCAGACGGAGCTCGGAGGATCCAACGCTGCTTTCGAACCGCATGTCCTATCAGAACGGCGACCTGGTTATAGACACGCTCGCCCATGAAATATGGAAATCCGGCAACAAGGTCTCATTGACGCCCAATGAGTACAAAATACTACTGGCATTAGCCTGCTATCCCAGAAAGGTCTTCACGCGTGCTGAGCTGATTGAAATTGCTTTGGGCAGTGATTATGACGGCTTTGACAGAGGTGTGGATTCCCACATTAAAAACATCAGGCAAAAAATTGAAACAGATTCGAAAGCCCCTCAGTATATCAGGACAGTTCACGGTATTGGGTACCGTTTTGGCGGTGATGTGGATTGAACAGACTTGTAACGAAGCTTAGAACTCGAATGGTCGTATCCCATATAACCATTGCGCTGATCGCGGTTGGACTGATCAGTCTGTTGTCCAATTTATTTCTGGAACAGCAATTTCAGGATTATGTGACGCGTAAAATCGATAGCAGACATTTGGAGATTGTCGATCAGATCGAGAAGTTGTATCAGTCTGAGGATGAATGGAATGTGGCGCTGATTGAGACCATCGGCATGAGCGCTTTGGGGGAGGGACTGATTCTCCGGGTTGAAAATTTAGGCGGGAAAGAAATTTTCAGCGCACGCGCCATGGACCACATGATGTGTGATCTCATGCTCAATCAGATTTCGGAGAATATGCGTTCGCTCTATCCACAGTGGCAGGGAGAATATGTTGAAGTGCCCTACCCGCTGATGGTCGACGGACAGAAGGTCGGCGTGGTTGAGATTGGATTCTTTGGACCCTATTTTTATTTGGAGTCGGACCTCAAGTTTCTGCATACTTTGAATCGGATTTTGCTGGCGGCTGGGATCATCAGTTTCCTGACAGCTGCAGGTGTGGCGATCCTGATATCCAAAAGGCTCACGCGGCCAATTCTGCGTGTCACAGCAGCAACGCAGCGCATAGCTGAGGGGCATTATGACGAGCGCATAGGCAGTGTGGAAGTGCGTACGCACACCTTGGAGATAGACACTATGACAAAGAGTGTGGATCATTTGGCGCAGACCCTTGAGCAGCAGGCTATTCTGAGAAAAAGACTGACCTCGGATGTCGCCCATGAGCTGAGAACGCCGCTTTCGACGGTGCAAATCCATCTTGAAGGCATGCTGGACGGGATCTTCAAGCCGGATGAATACAGACTCTCCCTGTGTCACGAGGAAATCAAGCGGCTTCAGCGACTGGTGGGCGACCTGGAGCAGCTTTCCCGGGTGGAGCAGGATATGAGCCTCCTGCAGAAGAAGCCCTTTGATTTGGCGGAACTCGTGCTACAGCAGGCAGAACTTCACCGAAATCAGGCAGCTTTAAAATCCATCGATTTGAAAGTCAAGAGCATAAAAAGCGAGGATCAGCCGATGGTCTTGAGCGGCGACCGCGACAAGATCAGCCAAGTCCTCGTTAATATTCTTGCCAATAGTATAAAGTTCACCCCCGAAGGCGGCAGCATTGAGATTGATTGTCGTAGAGAAGGCGGTGCAGCTCTCCTTCAGGTGACGGACACCGGAGTGGGGATTGCCGAGAAAGACTTAGCCTTTGTCTTTGAACGATTCTACCGCGTGGATCCATCCAGAAGCCGGGGCACCGGCGGTGCGGGGATAGGGCTGACAATCAGCAAGACCATTATCGAGGCCCACGGCGGAAAAATTGAAATTAAAAGCCCTGGTCTTGGCAGCGGCACGCAAATTGTGATCAGACTCCCTATAGAACCATTAAATCTCCACAATTAAACGGTATACTCGGAGTTGCAGCTGGCAGTGGGGCTCGACACATTTTGAAAACAAACAGCCTGTCAGTCAGTCTTATCAAAATCCAATTCTGGGGGAAGTTCAATGAAAAAGAGAGTTTTATTCAGCAGTGTTTTTGTTATTACCGCTTCTTTAATATTGACCGGATGCGGTTCCACAGACGTGGTTGCCAGCTCTGCGGTGACATCATTTGAAGCCATGGCGAACAAAGAGGCAGTACAAATTCAGACAGCAGATATTGGGGATGTGGCGTATTGGCGTCTTCAAGCGTCCGAAGCCGCCGTGTTTGTGCTCGGAAAGAGCGCTGAGGCTGATCTGGACATCGCCATTGAGGTGGATGCGGCACCGTTCATAAACGCGGGTTTAAATCCGTCTCTGTTGTCTGAAGACCGCTATAGCTTTGATCCAGCGACCAATCGATTATCTGTAGTCGGCAGCCTGGGGGATACACCGTTGGGCGGCGCACCTGGTGACACCATTGCAAAGACCTTTGAACAATGGGTGAAGGGTTACAGAAAGTCCATAGGCTATCATGCGCCCATGGATCACTTCGGCATCAGCCTAGGTGACGGTAATATGTTGGAGTGGGCAAAAACGCTGGAAACCAATGATAAAGATCTCGTCTTTGTCCTGAATCCGGAGCCACTCATTCAGGCGGGCGTTGACCCTGCAAAGCTCGAAAATTGGGTTTTTGGTGAAGTGGAAGTCATGGATGAAGCCGGTAAAGCGGTCATGGTGGAAAAGTTTCTGATGGTTTATAGTTTTGACTAATTTGTGTTCATAAAATGACGGGGAAGAGGAGACCGACAGTTCAAGGTCTGCTCTTCCGCTTTTTTTGAAGCGTTGCTTCTGCAATGACGTTCATGGTAAAATTGAAGCAGAATTGAAATGGATTTCCAGTTCGGCACAGCACATCAACACACTGATGATTCCAGGTGTAGATTAAACGGGATCAACACACAATAAAGGAGAGACAAAATCCATGTTGAATTTCAAATATTACAGTCCGACGTCTGTCATTTTCGGGAATGATGCCGTTGACAAATTAGGAAAACAAATTGCGCCAGAGGTAAAGACAGTGCTGTTTCATTATGGCGGAGGGAGCATTAAGAGAAGCGGTCTGTATGATCAGGTCCAGAGCATCTTAAAGGAAAAGCAGGTCAAGGTTGTCGAACTTGGCGGGGTAGAGCCCAATCCAAAGCTTACCCTTGTCAGAGAGGGGATCGCGCTTTGTCGTGAACATCAAGTGGATCTGATCCTGGCAGTTGGCGGCGGCAGTGTCATTGATTCTGCAAAGGCCATTGGTATTGGCGTGAATTATGAAGGCGATGTCTGGGACTTTTTTGTGGGAAAAGCCCAACCAAGTTCGTGCGTGCCAATAGGCGTCATATTGACGATTCCCGCGACCGGCAGCGAGACCAGTCCAAATTCTGTTGTAACTAAAGAGGAAGGTCTGATGAAACGCGGTGTGAAGTCAGACTTGATTCGACCGGCATTCGCCATTTTGAATCCGGAGCTGACGCTGACCCTTCCGGAGGAGCAAACCTTTGCGGGGATCATGGACATATTGTCCCATGTCTTCGAACGTTACTTTACAACGACCACTCCAGTGGATGTGACAGACCTGATGTGTGAAGGCGTTATGAAAGCGACCATTGAGAACGCTTACAAGCTTCGAAACAATCCGAATGATTATGACGCGCGGTCGGAAATAATGCTTGCGGGAACAGTGGCCCACAACGGCATCCTGGGTGTTGGTCGTTTGGAGGATTGGGCAAGTCACAGGATCGCCCACGAAATCACGGCTTTGTATGGAACGACTCATGGCGTGACGCTTGCGATTATTTTCCCGGCATGGATGAAATACGTGTCTGCTGAAAGGCCTGATAAGTTTGTACAATTTGCCCAGCGCGTCTTTGGGGTCTCGCGCGAGGCATTCACTGATCCGGCAGAGCTTGCCAATGAAGGGATTCGAAGATTTGAGGCATTCCTCTCTGATATGGGATTGCCAAAATCTTTTAAGGAGGCAGGCTTGCCGGCAGATCAGCTCGATCTCATGACAGAAAAAGCCACTCTCTTTGGTGCTCTGGGGGGATACAAAAAGCTTGAGGCAGCAGATGTCAAAGGAATTTATAAAATGGCGCTGTAATCGTTGGACACTGGTAGGGCTGTATGGTAAAATGATTTCATCTACTCAGTGACTGTCAACAAAATAAGAAAATTGACTCAGGCTGCAGAAATTATGTTCTGCAGCCTTCAAGTATAATTCGGAAAGGTGAGGGCTCTCATGAAAATCATGATCATAGGTGCCGGAAAACTAGGTTACCGGCTTGCCGAAACCATGATGAACGAACAAATCGACATTACCCTGGTCGACACTAATACCAAAACCGTTGAACGCGTTCAGGACCACCTGGATGTCCTGGCAGTCCTGGGAAATGGTCTCGACATGGAGACCTTAAGAGATCTTAGCATTCAAACCTATGACATGATGATCGCAGTGACGGGGATTGATGAGGCCAACACTATCATTTGCTCAATTGCAAAAAAGCTTGGGGTCAAGCGGACTATTGCCAGAATCCGAAATCCTGAATATATCAGACAAAAAGAATATTTGACTGTGGACATGGGCATAGATCATATTGTCAACCCTGATCTGGCAACAGCTCATGAAATGCTGAGGTTTTTAATGAAGGGTTATCATTTCCATACAGGTGACTATGCCAAGGGCAAAGTCACCATGATGGATATTAAAGTCAACCAGCTTCAGGATTTGATCGGAAAAAAAATCATGGACCTCGTCAATTTTGAAGGACTCTTGATCACTGCCATCAAACGGGAAGGCACGATCCTGATTCCTGACGGCACAACCGTACTCAAGCCTGATGATTTGCTTTATATCATTGGGAAAACACATCGCTTGAATGAGTTTGTCAAGCGTTTCAAGCTTTGTCTGGATGTACGGCCGGTGAAAGATGTCATGATTTTTGGCGGCGGTAATATTGGGTTCTATCTTGGCAGTCAGCTGCTTCAAAACAATGTCAACGTCGTCATAGTCGAGCAGGATCGTGACCGGTGTTTCTATTTGAGCAACAAACTTCCGGAAGCTGTCGTGATCCATGGAGACGGCACCGACCTTCAGCTCCTCGAAGAGGAGTCGCTGGCTCAAATGGACGCCTTTGTAGGGGCAACGGGATATGACGAGCAGAACCTCCTCATGGCAATCATGGCGAAGCAGGAGGGCGTTGACAAAACCATTGCGAAGATCTCACGCTCGAGTTATGTGAACCTGATTGACAAGCTGAATATCGATTTTTCATTAAATCCCATTGATATCACAGTCAGTGAAGTTCTGAAATATGTCCGGGGCGGTTTAATCGTCTCTGTAACCATGCTGTTGGAACGCCAAGCGGAGGTTGTCGAGGTAATCGTTAATGACAATCTCGACTGCGTGAATGAAAAAATTAAAGATTTGAGATTGCCAAAAGGTATTATTATTGGCGCGATCCTGCACAATCATCAAGTGGTCATTCCGAATGGCGAAACAGTTATTTATGCAGGTGACCGGCTTGTTATTTTCAGTTTGAATACCTCTGTGGAAGCACTTCAAAAATTTATTCGACCAAATGATGGAGGTCTTCTCCGTGAATTATGGAATCGTACTAAAGGTCCTAGGAAATCTTCTGTTTCTTGAATCTGCTCTCATGATGCCGTCTTTGATGATCGCGCTGGGGCTCGGTGACCCCGATCTCATGGCCTTTGTGATTACAGTGGCATTTACAATGACGGCAGGTTTTGTCATGAGCAGAATTCAGGTAAATAAGCAAAAGATGAAGGTCCGCGAAGGATTGTCCATTGTGACACTGGGCTGGGTGGTGTTCTCAATTTTTGGCGCCTTGCCATTTGTGTTATCTGGTACGCTAAATTTTGTAGACGCCTTTTTCGAAGTCGTGTCGGGCTTTACAACAACTGGGTCCACAGTTGTGACGGATATTGAAATTCTGCCGAAAGGTTTACTGTTTTGGCGTTCACTGACACACTGGATTGGCGGTATGGGGATCCTGATTTTTACAGTGGCTTTTATGCCGACCCTCGGCTCTGGAACCTTTCATTTGTTCAAAGCGGAATCCCCCGGTCCAACGGCAGATAAAATTGCACCTCGAATGAAGGATACGGCCGTCATACTCTATACCACTTATATTGTGATAACGCTCATAGAAATCATTCTCCTCAAACTGGGCGGCATGTCGTTATATGAATCGGCACTGCATACCTTTGGTACTGTCGGCACAGGCGGATTCTCGACCCGAAATGCCAGCGTAGGGGCCTTCAACAGCACCTATATCCACCTTGTCATCGCATTTTTCATGATGTTCAGCGGCGTGAACTTTTCTCTATATTACAAGGCTTTTAAAGGCAAATGGCAAGAGTTTTTACATAATGAGGAGCTGAGATTATATCTTGGCATTATTTCATTGGCGACGCTGGCTATTACCTTGAATCTTACATTCAGTATTTATGATAATGGATGGATCGCTCTTCGAGATGCTTTTTTCCAGGTAAGTTCCATAATTACAACGACAGGCTATGCGACCGCAAACTTTGATTTATGGCCGGATTTCAGCAAAAGCATATTGTTTTTATTGATGTTTACCGGTGCCAGCGCGGGCTCCACGGGCGGCGGCATCAAAATCATCAGAATTCTATTTTTGTTTAAACTGATCAGACGAGAAATTTCAAAGATTTACCATCCTAGAGCTATGCTCCCAATCCGCATTGGAGGCAAAGCGTTGTCCGGTGACATAAATGTGAGTATCGCGAGTTTTTTTGCACTTTACATTGTGGCATTCGTAGGCGGAACGGTTTTAATTTCACTGGAAGGGCATGGTTTGGTCAGTGCGGCGAGCGCAGTTGCTGCGTCTATCGGCAATATTGGTCCTGGTTTTGACTTCGTTGGACCAACACAGACCTACGCAAATTTCAGTGATCCATCCAAGTTGCTGTTATCTTTCCTCATGCTGATTGGGCGTCTCGAGCTCTATACAGTCATAGCGCTGATTGTTCCAGGGCAGCTCCGCGAGAGGGTGTTCCAGTCTTAACAACATGCTCAAATCATAGCTTGAGAGGTTTAGTCAAAAAGAATTATACTTTATTATGCCAACAAAAAAGGATGCCTGGTTTTCTCTGAAAACTAAGCATCCTTTTTAAATGGGTGGTTCAATCATCTTTAGGGGATTTATTAGCCGCTCGCTAAAATTTAGCGAGGGCGTCCAAAAAAGAAGGGAGAGGCGAGGATAAACCCAACAAGAATACCTGCGCCGGCCTTGACGTAATCGCCCTGGAACAAGTAAATAATGCCGAAGACCACTAAAGCTATTCCGCCTGCCAGCGGGGCATAATGTTTGATCTTATTCATATATGTCGCCTCCAAAAATGATAGTCTGTACTGGGACCAGCGCTGATGCGCAGTTTAACCAATGACGGTCAGTGCTTTTGTGAAATGATTCAAGACTTCGCATCCGGTTTCTGTGACAAGGACCAGGTCCTCAATCCGAACGCCAAATTCGTTTTGGAGATAGATTCCCGGTTCAATGGAAAATACCATGCCCGGCTCGAGGCGTGCGGTATTGACGGAGGAGACATCCCCGAACTCGTGGACTTCAATGCCAATGGAATGACCGGTACGATGCGTAAAGTAAGCCCCATACCCACCGGCTTCGATGACCTGTCGCGCCGCAGCATCGACATCACAGAACCGGGCGCCGGGGCGAACCGCAGCAATGGCAGCAAGGTTGGCCTGATGCACAAGGTCGTAAACCTGGCGGGCCTTTTCAGAGACGGTTTTGTAGAAAAACGTCCGGGTCATATCCGAGCAATAGTCGTCTTTGATACAACCTATATCGCAAATGACAGACGCCCCCGGCTGAATCATTGCATTTCCTGTATCGTGATGCGGCAGTGCTGCGTTGGCGCCAAAGGCAATGATGGGTGTAAAAGAAATACCATCCGTACCTAATACCCTATAGGTTTCCTTCAAAAGGCGGCTGAGTTCAAGCTCGGTGCATCCCTCCTCGACAGAGGAGGCCAGAACGTTCATAGCCTGATCATTCAGTTCAGAGGCTTTTCTCATCAGTGCCTGCTCGTCGACATCTTTGATCAGCCGAACTGAATCCACAGCCTGAGAGCCATTGATAAAAGCAGCATGCGGAAGCTTTTCCATAAGCGGCAGCAAAAAGCGCGCCGGCCAGGTTTTATCCACCCCTATGTCGCCTTCGTCTGTCATAAACTCAGCGAGCAGAGAAATGTTGTCATCCGTGTCGCTGAAATAGGTAATTTGAAGGCCTGAAGCATCTTTCACCTGAATTGGGAAGAGCCCATTGACAAATAAACGCTTCTCACCGCTCAAATTCAGATAGAGTACGAGCATTCTTTCACCCGGATGAATCCATTCTCCAGTTAGATAAAAAATGGAAGCGGGATCAGAAATAAGTAATTGTTCCATTTGGGTTTGATGCATATAATCCGTTACTTGGTCTAATCTCAACTGGTTCACTTTTACCCCTCCACGCTCAGAACTATTCTAATTATAACAGGTTGAGCAGGGCAAGTGGTACTGATCTTTATGCCAGAGCATGAATTTTGCCGATGGTTTCAAGACCGGCAAAAAGGCCTGTAACATTGTGCCCCTAAGATCAGATCCACAAAAAAGAAAATTGGATCGAACTGCAGACGGAAGTCGGCTGCAGTTAAAACCAATTTTCTATTGATGAAGCTTTTTATTTACCTTTACTCTCGAGATATTCGTCGAAGGTCATCAATCTGTCAACCATACCTGCAGGGGAGAGTTCAATAATGCGGTTGGCCACAGTTTGGATGAGCTCATGGTCGTGGGAGGACAATAGAATGTTGCTGCTGTAAGCGCCCAAGCCGTTGTTGAGGGCGGTGATGGATTCGAGATCCAAGTGGTTTGTCGGTTGGTCAAGGACCAGGACATTTGCACCCGAAAGCATCATTCGGGAGAGCATGCAGCGCACGCGCTCGCCGCCGGAAAGCACTGTAGCGGATTTGAGCGCCTCTTCGCCTGAAAACAGCATGCGTCCCAGGAAGCCGCGGATATACGTTGCGTCTTTTTCCACGGAGTATTGTCTGAGCCAATCCACGAGATTCAGATCGACATCATTGAAGAACTCCGAGTTGTCTTTTGGAAAATAGGACTTTGTTATGGTGACACCCCATTTGATCGTACCGCTGTCGGGCTCGAGCTCGCCCATCAGGACTTTGAAAAGGACGGTGTTGACCAGCTCGTTGTCACCGACAAACGCGATCTTGTCACCCTTACGTACGGTAAAGCTGACATCCTTAAACATGAGCTCGCCGTCGATGGACTTGGAGAGATCTTCGACAATCAGAATGTCATTGCCAACCTCGCGGTCAGGTTTGAAACCTACAAACGGATAACGTCTTGTGGAAGGCTGAATATCATCCAGCGTAATCTTATCCAAAAGTTTTTTCCTGGAAGTTGCCTGTTTCGATTTTGAGGCGTTGGCGCTGAACCGTGTGATAAAATCCTGAAGCTGCTTGATCTTTTCTTCTTTTTTCTTATTTTGGTCCTTGGACATCTGAAGCGCCAATTGGCTGGATTCATACCAGAAATCATAGTTGCCCACAAACATCTTGATCTTCCCAAAGTCGACGTCTGTCACATGGGTACAGACTTTGTTCAAGAAGTGCCGGTCGTGGGAAACGACTATGACGGTACCTTCGAAGTCGATCAGGAAATCCTCCAGCCAATTGATGGACTGGATGTCGAGGTTGTTGGTAGGCTCGTCCAGGATCAGGACGCCAGGCTTGCCGAACAGAGCCTGCGCAAGCAAAACCTTGACTTTTTCGGAGCCCATGAGCTCGGACATTTTTTTGTAGTGCATGTCCGTTGTGATGCCCAAACCTTGAAGCAGGGATGAGGCTTCTGACTCAGCTTCCCAACCACCCATTTCGGCAAATTCGTGCTCGAGCTCAGCGGCGCGCATACCGTCTTCGTCAGTGAAATCTTCTTTCATGTAAATTGCGTCTTTTTCTTTCATGACCTCGCTAAGCCGCGGATTGCCGAGAATGACCGTTTCCATGACTTCGTTCTGGTCAAATTCAAAGTGGTCCTGTTTCAGGACAGACAGTCTTGTGCCGGACGCGACAATAACTTCGCCGGTATTAGGCTCGAGGTCGCCGGACAGGATCTTTAGAAAGGTACTCTTTCCGGCGCCGTTTGCGCCTATGACACCATAACAGTTGCCGGGAATAAATTTTAAGTTGACGTCTTCAAAGAGCTTGCGCTCGCCAAAACGCAGACTGACGTTGGATACTGTAATCACAATGCATCTTCCTCAATTCATTATTTGTACAACTTAGCATTATATCATAAAAGTTGCTTTTGTGCTCATAAAACTGAATTGACGCAAAATTCGCATTGTAGGCGGATTTATGGCATGCTATACTGAAAACAGCGGTTCACAACTTAATGCGCTTTTTTCGAGCTGAATAGCCTAAAGCATGCGGTCAAGCCTGAAACATTCGGACTGACAGGTTGTGTCATGGCATTCAGCCGCCGGGTCACAGGAGAAATTCTGGGGCCTCCCACTTGAGGAAAGGAAAAAGCCCTATACGAACTTTTAAGGACAGGTCATTACATAGGCGACGTGACTCGCGGAGTCAAAAGACGCCAACACTGCGTGACTATGACATTCGTGTACTTAAAAGATCTGACTTCGGGCGTCCTTTTTTTGAGGATGTTTTTTTATCCCCAAAATCTAGGAGGCAATCAAATGAAAAAGAAAATTTGGTCAAAGTCAAAAAAATCAATCAACACCATGTTGCTGACAATGCTGCTCTTGTGGCTCATCCTGTTTGGCGCGGGCTGCAGCCAGTCGTCCCCGGCGGAAGTGCCAGCCGAGACACCTGCCGAGACACCTGCTGAATCGCCAGCTGAAACGACGCTTCCTTCCCTGGAGGGTCAGACCCTGATTCTTTCTACCACGACGAGTACCCAGGACAGCGGTCTTCTGGAGTTCATCCTTCCGGATTTCGAGGCTATAACCGGTGCTGAAGTCAAAGTGGTTGCCGTGGGTTCCGGTGCGGCGATTCAGATGGGCGTCGACGGAGAAGCGGATGTCCTGTTGGTTCATGCTAAGGCAGATGAAGAAAAATTTGTGGCTGATGGTCATGGACTACAGCGGTTCTCAGTTATGTACAACGATTTTGTCGTTGTGGGACCATCGGCAGACCCTGCAGCACTTAAAGGGGCATCCTTCGCGAATGCAGGCGAAGCCCTCAAACAGATCATGGACAAAGGCGCGTCCTTTGTTTCCAGAGGGGATGACTCAGGCACCCACAAAAAAGAGAACAGCCTTTGGAAATTGGCGGACATGACGCCATCCGGCGATCAGTACGTGTCAGCGGGCAAAGGGATGGGCGACGTTCTTCAAATGGCGGACGAGCTTCAAGCTTACACGCTCACTGACCGGGCGACTTATCTCAGCATGAAGGATAATCTGGAGCTTGAGATCGTCACGGAAGGTCTGGATGGACTGCTCAATCCTTACGGTGTCATAGCTGTCAATCCTGACAAGAATCCACAAATCAATGCAGAAGCAGCTCAGGCCTTCATTGATTGGATCGTTTCAGATGAGGTACAGACGCTGATTGGAGAATATGGCGTGGAGAAGTTTGGCGCGCCGCTGTTCTTCCCGGACGCGGAATAGTTTGACTTGTGGACCGCTGCTACACCATGAAACAAAGGAAGAGGGTCTCTGCGGCTTGCGCCTATCGACCCCCTCTTCCGCAATTATGAAGATGATTTCGACAGGCTTAAGACGCAACAGGCCAAGGCCACGGCGACCTTTGGCCTGTCGACCAGAATTATTCGCAAAGGAGGGAAAACAGATTGGACTATATCGCTGATGGTTTTAAGGAAGCTTTTAATCTGTTGATCTCCATGGATCCAGAGGTGTACAGCGTCATAGGCTTGTCCCTCGTCGTTTCGACATTGTCAGCCTTGATCGCGGGTATTCTTGGAACTGTGATTGGCATTTACACAGGCCTCAAGGCGTTTAGAGGAAAACGTCTCTATGCCAGAATCCTTTATACTATGATGGGACTGCCGCCGGTGGTCGTTGGACTTCTGGTGGCCATCCTGCTCTCCCGCCGCGGGCCTATGGGTTCCCTGGAACTGATTTTTACCCCCACGGCTATGGTCATAGCCCAGGTCATCCTGGTCACGCCTATTGTGACGGGCATTGTCTTCAATGTCACCGTCAAAAGGGGCAGAGAGGTCTATGAGCTGGGGAAGACCCTGGGTGGCGGTCATGTGGCGATCCTCGGACTCTTTCTGAAAGAGCTGAAGGCAGAACTCCTAGCGGCTTTCGTCACTGGATTTGGCCGGGCCGTCTCAGAGGTAGGGGCTGTTATGATTGTAGGCGGTAATATTCAAGGCCATACACGGGTCATGACGACCTATATAGCTATGAATAACAGCATGGGCAATTACGCAAAATCCATAGCAATGGCTATAGTGCTTCTCAGCTTGTCCTTTCTGGCGAATGCATTTGTCTATCACGCCGCTGGGGAGGAGAACTGATGGAGCTCAGAATAGAAGCACTGGTCAAACGCCACGGAAAGCGGCTTTTATTTGACATTGAAAATCTCAGACTGCCTTCAGGCGGGCTGTACGGACTGATGGGACCGAATGGCGCCGGTAAGACAACGCTGCTGAAAATGGCAGCGGGTCTTGATAAGCCAGATTACGGAAGGATTCTTTACGACGGTCGCGCCTGGCATAAAGGTCTGTTTACCGAAACGACTTATCTCAGTCAAAAGGCATATATGATGAACGCAACCGTTGAGGACAACGTGGGTTGGCCCCTTGAAGTGAGGGGCGTCAGAGGACTGGAACGGGACAAAAGAGTCAGGCTTGCCCTGGAACGGATGGAAATTCCGGAACTCTCCCACCGAAAAGCGACGACGCTTTCCGGCGGAGAAGCCCAGAAGGTGGCATTGGCAAGAGCCTTGGTCTTTGAGCCCAGACTTCTTCTTATGGACGAGCCAGCCGCCAGCCTGGACCGACAGGCAACGGAACTCTTTGAGTCCAGGCTGATGCAGTATCACAAAGAAACCGGCGCGACCATAATTCTGGTGACACACAGCGCAGAGCAAGCTCAAAGATGCTGTAAAGAGCTGCTGTGGCTCCAGGATGGCCGACTGGAAATTTCAATGCTGCAAGGCGTCAATAAACTACACTACACGAGGTGATGGATTTTGGATCTTTTTAACGTCATGACACTACGCGAAATTTCAGCAAAGTTAAATGAAATCTTCACGGAAACCACACTGCGTGAGGAAAGTCTTCCCCTTGAGAAAGCACTCGGCAGAATTCTTGCTGAAGATCAAACAGCTGCTGAGGATGTCCCGCATTTCACAAGATCCGTTGTGGACGGCTATGCGGTGAGAGCCAAGGATACCTTTGGTGCCAGCGAGAGCATCCCGGGGTTTCTGAATCTTGTGGGCGCTGTTGAAATGGGAAAGCCTGCGCTGCAGTCTGTTAAGTCCGGTGAAGCCATTTATGTCCCCACGGGAGGTGCGCTGCCTGATGGTGCGGATGCGGTGGTTATGATTGAGTACACGGAGCTTTTTGGCGCTGGTCAGATTGCGATCCATCGACCATCGGCACCACTCGAGAATGTGATGTCGAAAGGAGATGACCTGGCCAGCGGTGAAATCGTCCTGAGGCGCGGTAGCAGACTCAGGCCGCAGGACCTTGGGGTTTTGTCGGCCCTTGGGATCGACAGGGTTCAGGTGTTTGCGCCTTTTCAGGTCAGCGTCCTGTCGACGGGGGATGAAATTGTGCCCGTAAGGGAAAAGCCAACCCCCGGCCAAATACGGGACATCAACAGCTACACCATTTCCGGGCTGATTGAAGGGGCAGGCGGATGTGTGAAACGTGCGGTCCTCGTGAAAGATGATTTTAACGCGCTGAAATTGGCAGTCGCTGAGGCGCTCGCGGACAGTGACCTGGTACTGCTCTCGGGAGGCAGCTCCGTAGGTGAGAAGGATTACACGCAAAAGGTGATCCAGTCCTTCGAGGACTCGGAAATCCTGGCTCATGGCCTGGCAATCAAGCCTGGGAAGCCAACCGTTGTGGCAAGAGTTGGCGGCGTCCCTGTCTTTGGCCTTCCCGGTCAGCCCGCTTCGGCCATGATGATTTTCAAGGCGGTCGTTGAGCCGCTCCTGCAGAAACTGACAGGAGAAGCGCTTTTTATTTTAGCCGATGGTTCCGAAAACCTACATAACGATAAACTCGCATCCCTGCTTCGAACTCGGACGGTGACTGCAGTCGCGTCATCGAACATTCATGCGGCACCTGGCAGGACAACCTTCCAAATGGTTTCCCTGGAGCGCAGATCAGGCAGTTTGGCGGCCATCCCTGTCCACGGCAAGTCGGGCATGATTTCATTGATGAGCAGAGCAGACGGCTATATTCAGATCGAACCGGAACAGGAAGGGATCCTGCAGGGCGAAGTCGTGCAGGTCATTCTGTTTTAAACCCAAATTTGACCGGAGGTGTTGGCAAATGAAGCACGAAAGGAATATCTATCTGAGCAATATGGCGCTGGATGAGGCCATTTCACACTATACGAATGCCTGTGCCAGCGGCGAAATAGCACTGGGTGAAGAGGTTGTGACAACCGTGGAGGCACTGGGCAGGGTGACAGCCGGACCGGTGTTCGCTGCATTGTCCGCGCCTTGGTTCAACGCCAGCGCCATGGATGGGATCGCGGTGAACGCAGCTTCGACCTATGAGGCCAGCGAGCGGCGGCCTGTAGTGCTGAATAAGGGGAAAGACTACATTATTGTCGATACCGGGGATCCAATACTGGACCCATGGGATGCTGTGATAATGGTGGAGGATCTCGTCGATTTGAGCGAGGACCAAGTAGAAATCAGAGCGGCAATTTCACCTTGGGACAACGTCCGACCGGTAGGCGAAGACATTGTCGCGGGAGAACTGATTTTGCCGGCTTATCATAAAGTGACGCCAATTGATTTGGGTGCCCTCCTAAGCGGCGGCATCAACGAGGTCAAGGTGATCCGCAGGCCGCGTGTGGCCATTTTGCCGACTGGGACAGAAATCATTGAGCCCGGACAGCCCATGGAGATTGGAAAAATCATTGAGTCCAATTCCAGGGTATTTGAGGGGATTGTTCAGCAGTGCGGCGGCGAGGCTATTCGCCTGGCACCTGTGGCAGATGACTACCCGCTTCTGGTGGACACTGTTCGAAAAGCTGCCCAGAGCAGCGATATGGTCATTATCATTGCAGGCTCCTCTGCCGGGACGGAGGACTTCACCTCCCGGATTGTAGCCGAATTAGGCGAAGTCTTCGTACATGGCATCGCCCTTAAACCCGGCAAGCCGGCGATCCTGGGCAAGATTGGGCACGCTCCTGTGATTGGCGTCCCGGGTTACCCCGTCTCTGCATGGGTGGTGTTTGATACCATTGTCAAGCCACTCCTGTATACCATGCAGCACCAGCGCCCTCTGGAGAGGCCAACCACTGCAGCGGTGCTCTCAAGAAGACTGGTCTCTTCTTTAAAGAACCTTGAGGTCGTTCGCGTGAAGCTGGGCAAGGTTGGGGATCAGTTGATCGCAACCCCGCTGAACCGCGGTGCCGGTGTCACCATGTCCCTGGTGCGCGCGGATGGTTTGCTTGAAATCCCTCAAAACAGCGAAGGCTTCGAGGCAGGGATGAAGGTCCCGGTGCGGCTTCTGAGGCCTCTCGAAGAAATTGAGAGTACGGTCGTGGTCATAGGCAGCCATGACCTGGTCATAGACCTTCTGGCGGATCAGATCCATACGCAGTGGCCGGATGCCGGCCTCTCCAGCGCCCACGTGGGAAGTCTCGGCGGCGTCATGGCTGTCGTGAAAGGGGAGGCGCACCTGGCGCCGATCCACTTGCTGGATGAAGCGACAGGCGAGTATAACCTCTCCTATGTGAAAAAGCTGTTTCCAAATTTCAGTGGCTATCTGATCAAAGGTGTCAAACGAACACAGGGATTAATGCTCCCAAAAGGGAACCCTAAAGGGATTCAAGGCTTGGAAGACCTGACCCGCAGCGACCTTCGCTTCATTAACCGGCAGAAAGGCTCCGGGACGCGGCTGCTTCTGGATCATAGTCTAAAGATCAGGAACATGGATTCTGACGATATTCAAGGGTATGACCGGGAAATGACGACCCATATGGCGGTAGCCTCTGCGGTCGCTTCCGGAACGGCAGATGCAGGCCTTGGCGTTCGCTCAGCGGCTGCTCTGTCTGGGCTGGATTTTATTCCGGTGGGGGACGAGTCCTATGATTTTCTGGTGGCAGTGGCGCACTTTGATGCAATTCCGGTTCAGCGCGCCATTGAGGCCCTCAGATCAGAGGTGTTCAAGCAGAAAGTGCTGTCCCTCGGCGGTTATGGCGTCGAAGGGTGTGGAGAAATTATCTCCATAGAGTAGAACAGATTGGGAGGAGATTGCGCAGTGCTGACACATATTAATGAAAGCGGACGGGCCAAAATGGTTGATGTAGGAGAAAAAGGCGAAACCCTCCGGATTGCCACTGCACGCGGCAGAATTACCATGCTGCCGGAAACCTTTGAGCGCATCATGAACGGCGGCGTCAAAAAAGGCGATGTGCTCGCCGTCGCCCAAGTGGCAGGGATTATGGGGGCAAAGCGGACTTCGGATCTGGTGCCAATGTGCCATCCTATCTTTCTGACGGGCGTTGACATGACTTTCACACCGGATGAAGCGCATTCGGTAATTGAGATCGAGGCGGTTGCCAAGACCATCGGCAGAACAGGGGTGGAGATGGAGGCCCTCAGCGCGGTGACCACGGCGGCGCTGACCATCTATGACATGGTAAAGGCCATGGACCGGACCATGGTGATTGAGGACATCCGGCTGGTTCAGAAGTCCGGCGGGAAGTCCGGCGATTTCGTTCTGGCGGAAGAATAGGGGGGGCTTTTCTGTGAGAGTCACAGGGATCCAGACAAAGGCCTCAAAGGGTCTGCCGATGGTCAGCCGGGAAGCCGTCCTGCTGATCGAGAACACCGGGCTGGAAGGCAACTATCATAGCGGCGGATCCCGCCAAGTCAGTCTTGTGGCTTCAGAGGCTTTGGAGGCCCTGAGCCCCTTGGAGGGTGCCGGGCTATGCCTGGAAAAATATGCGGCCAACCTGATCACAGAAGCCTTGGACTACGTCCTCCTGCGGCCAGGTGACCGGCTTTTGGCCGGAGACGCGGTGCTGGAGCTGACTGAGGTCGGAAAACCCTGTCACTTTGAATGCGCCTTATTTCAGCAGAAAAGCGTATGTCCGCTGACGGCCATGTCGGCATTCGCCATCGTCATTAAGGGCGGGAAGCTCCAGGTTGGAGATTCAATGAGGGTCTTGTGAAAAAGTGCCTCGTTGGCTGATCGTGCAGTGAAATATTTAAAAGAAGCGGCTTTCTAATGGAAGAAGGTGTTTAATAACACCCTCTTCTTTTTTTGCCGTAATTTGTCATGGAATTGTTTATACTTTCTCAGAAAAAATATGGTATGATGTAGTACGAATTTATTGATGAATGGAGAACGATTATGGAATATGTATTGCTGTTGATAGGTTTTTTAATTTTGGTGAAAGGCGCGGATTTCTTCGTAGAAGGCTCCTCGGAAATCGCGACATTTTTGAGGATTCCACCCCTTTTGATCGGTCTGACAATAGTCGCTTTTGGAACCAGCGCTCCGGAGGCGGCAGTCAGCATATCTGCGGCACTCAAAGGCACCGGTGATATTGCTGTTGGTAACGTCGTGGGCAGTAACTTGTTCAATATTTTGTTTATTCTCGGCATCACCGCTATTATTCAGCCCTTGGTCGTTGAACGGCAGACTATCAAAAAGGAGATTCCCTTCGCGCTGCTCGGCAGTATCGTTCTTCTGGTTCTGATCGCAGATCGTATTCTGGCCAATGCAAATTCGGTGCTGTCACGTGGGGATGGTCTCATTTTACTGACTTATTTCAGCGTTTTCATGTACTATATCCTGGAGGTCGCAAAGAACAGCCGCGAACAATTTGAGTTGGATGATATCGATCCATCTCCGACGCATATTGGAAAGTATGTGCTTTATACCATCGGCGGATTGGTGGCTATTGTATTTGGCGGTGATATGGTCGTAAAAAATGCCATCGTCATTGCCATAGCCCTCGGCATGAGTGAGACCTTGGTTGGTCTTACAATTGTGGCTGTAGGAACGTCATTGCCTGAGCTCATCACTTCTGTCACCGCTGCGCTCAAGAATAAAAGTGAGATTGCTGTAGGAAATATAGTCGGCAGCAACATTTTCAATATTTTCTTTATTCTTGGCATTTCATCTGTCATCCACCCAATTGTTGTGGACAGCAATATTTTAATTGATACTGTCATTATGATCCTATCAACGGTGATTCTGCTGATCTTCTCACAGACGCATTCAAAAATTACTCGAGCCGAAGGTGGCGTGTTTATGTTGATGTACGCTGGGTACATGGCATATATCCTGATTCGGAATTAGTGTGACCTCTTAAAATCTACTAATTGAAGAATCGGATAAATCATCTAACCGAGGGTGGAATCCATGAGTAAGATGTACGAGCGCTATTTGAACGAGAAACGGCAATGGCTTGAAATAGTCAAGCAGGCAGAAACCGCTGATTCTGGCGGAGGGCGTGGCCGGACTGAGACTGCTTTTCAGATCACGTCGCTGCCGGAACCGGTTCAGCGGTACTTAAAAATGGCGGGTTTCGCGGACCGGCCACTGCCCAAAGCTGGCGAGGTCGTCTGGAAAGAAAGCAGGATCAAGTTTGGTCCCGACAAGCCGTGGACGAGTCTGAAGACCCTTCAGTTCAATGCGACACCCTCACCGGTGAGAATGGCGTACATGACGACCAAAATGTTTGGTGTTTTGCCCTTTGAAGGCAGAGATCTTTTTGCCGATGGTCATGGGCACATGCTCGGAAAGATCGCAGGCCTGATTCCTGTGTTTGACGACCTGAGTCGGGAAATTTCACAGTCCGGCGTAGTGACTGTACTTGCGGAAGCTTTTTTGGTGCCCGGTTACCTGACAGAGCCTTATGTGACCTGGGAAGCCATCGATGAGAGGACTGCCAAAGCGAGGCTCACGGCTCATAGTCTGACCGGGGAGGGCATCTTTACCTTCAACGACCTTGGGGAAATGACAACTTTTGTCTCCCACGACCGTTATTTCGCGAATCCAAAAGGCGGCAACGAACGTCAAACCTGGACTGCTTACTGCGATAATTACATAGAAAAAGATGGCGTTCGATTCCCATCTGTCGTTCGGGCGGCATGGAACCTGCCTGAGGGAGAGTTTGAATACTGGAATGGAACCATTGACAGGGTGATCTACGATATAGTGGAATAAAAGGTGGGCGGTCTATGCAGAGACGTTCAAAATTTGTGGGACGGTTCGCACCGAGTCCTACGGGAAGAATGCACCTTGGCAACATTTGGGCAGTGCTGCTTGCATGGCTTGCCGTCCGGTCCGCTGACGGTGTAATGATTCTCAGGGTGGAGGACCTGGATCCGGAGAGGTCGAAAAAGACTTATTCTGAGCAGCTGATGAAAGACCTGGACTGGCTTGGACTGGATTGGGACGAAGGACCGGACTGCGGGGGTCTCTACGGCCCCTACTTTCAGAGCGAACGGTTTGAGCGCTATGACGCCGCCTTCCGTAAGCTGGTTGAAAGCGGCCACGCCTATCCCTGCTTCTGCAGCCGTGAAGAGCGAAATGCCGCGAGCGCGCCCCATAGAGGAGAGCAGACCGGCATTATCTCTGATCCTTGTCTTGAGTTGAGTTCTCTTCAGCGTCAAATTGCCCTGGATACCAGACGCTCTACCTGGCGTCTGCAAAATCAAGGGGAAGAGATTTACTTCTCAGATTTGAATTATGGTGATTTACGGCACCGGTTGAATATGGCTCAGGATCACGTGGTCCTAAGACGTTCGGACGGTGTCTATGCCTACCCGCTCGCCGTGGTGGCGGATGATGGAGAAATGGAAGTTACCCAGGTGGTAAGGGGTTCGGATTTGCTGACCTCGACACCTGTTCAGCTCTATTTGATGGATCTCTTGGGGTACCAGCGCCCGCGATACGGTCACGTGCCTCTATTGGTGGATGTCCATGGTCACCGCCTCTCCAAACGACAAAAATCTTTGGATTTGGGTGCTTTGATCGCAGCAGGCTGGACGGCTGAAGGCATTATAGGGTTTCTGGCCTGTCAGGCCGGATTCTCAAATGAGATAGCACCGGTCAAAGCGCGCGATCTGCTTGATCGATTTAATTGGGGAATCATAGGAACTCAGGATCTGGTGCTTTCAGAAGAGGCATTGGCCCGGGTCAGGTAGATGCTAAACCAGCGGTTTTCAAGCGGAAGGGAGATGAAACAGATGAACAGATTGGAAGAACTGCGAGCTAAAGTTGACGCCTGCGATCAGCTTTTGGCGGAAACCCTGGAAAAACGCATGGAGATTATCCTGGAGATCATGAAGGTCAAAAAGGAATTGGCTGTGCCAATTTTCAGCAAGGACAGAGAACGCGAGGTTATTCAGAAGATTGGAAATTATGTCGATAATCCTGAATTCAGGGAAGAGATCAAGGGCATACACACCCATGTGCTGAGAAGCTGCCGCAGGATTCAATCCAGAAAGCTGTTTCCTTACCACATCTCCCTGGTTGGCTTCATGGGCAGCGGCAAAACCACCGTGGGCAGAGAACTTTCGAAGCTGCTTGCCATGGATCAGATTGACGTGGACAAAGTGATCGAGGATCGTGCCAAAATGACCATCAGTCAAATCTTCAAAGAACATGGCGAGCCCTATTTCAGGGAACTCGAGCGCAAAACAGTCGAGGAGCTTGCCCAGTACAACAACATCATTGTGTTCTGCGGCGGCGGCGGTATTGTGCTGGATGACCGAAATGTCGAAAACATGAAGAAAAACGGCGTGCTTATCTGGTTGAAGGCGAGTCCTGAAGTTATTTATGACCGTATCGCCAAAGAAGGCACAAGACCGCTTTTGAAAGATGACATGTCCGTATCGAAGATAGAATCCATGATGGCTTCCAGACTATCGCTTTATGAAGGGTCAGCAGATCTCGTCATAGACACGGATTATAAATCTGTGGAGGAGGTCAGCTTGGAAATTGTCGAGCAGCTGATGCGGCTGGATATCATGCGGATGATTGACTTGAAGTCCTTGTAAGAACTTCGATTCAAAAACAAAAAACCCCCGTCCAGGGGGTTTTATTTTTTAGGTGGGCCCGGTATGAGCATGGGTTGAATCTCCGGTTTCACAATTATTGACAATTTTGAAGTGTGATGTTAATATAAGATCATTCCGCATAACGGAACGATATATTGACATGTGGAACGAATTTAATATTGTTGGGGTGCAGTCATCATGAGAAAGACTTTCAATATTCGCGGAATAATCATTGGCGAGGGCAAGCCCAAAATAATTGTGCCCATAATTGAAAAGGATGAGGTTTCAATTATTGAAAAAGCAAACAGTATGGTCCATTTTCCTATAGACGTTGTAGAATGGCGGGCAGATGCCTTCGGGGATGTTTTTGATCCTCAGAAATCTATGGCGGTGCTGAGGGCACTGCGTGATATTTTTCCGAATAAGATCCTCATCTTTTCCTTCAGAATACAAAAGGAAGGCGGGGAAAGGGAGATTTCTTCTGAAGCTTATACGCAATTAAACCAAATCGCTGCTGAAAGTGGTGTGGTTGACATGGTGGATGTCGCGCTGATTTCCTGTTCAGATGTTGCAGCAGATAATATTTCCAGAATTCACAAAGCGGGCGTACTTGTCATGGGTTCATATCACAATTTCGCAGGCACTCCTGAAAAGGCAGTACTCATTCGGACTTTGATGAAAATGCAGGAGATGGGTGCGGATGTATCCAAAATTGCCGTCATGCCAAATACCGCGGATGATCTACTAACCTTATTGAACGCGACCTATGAAACGGCATCCAAGTATGGGGATAAACCAATTGTGACAACAGCCATGTCGCCGGCAGGCCTGCTGAGCAGGCTGGCGGGAGAAATTTTTGGTTCATCTATGACTTATGGCGCAATAGGTGAGGCAACTGCACCTGGACAAATTTCCGTAGAACTTTTGGATGACGTCTTGAATTTACTTCATGGGGATCACAACAAATTCAGACTATAATTCAACCTATTTATTAAAGGAGGTTATTCTGCAGTCGGAGACAGATTGCACAATAACCTCATTTTTTTGCCAAAAAGAGAGTGTTGAAACACTAGAACGCCACATTGTTTCATTTAGTGGAATCTAGGATTATTTAGTGGAAAAAATCGTTGACAAAAATTATAGCGGGTGGTAATCTAAAAACAAGATAAAAAACGACACAACATTCCGCTGGGCGGAATAACATTTACGAAATTAACTCACACAGACCATCATCCTTCTTAATAAAAGCGTGATTCGTACTGGGTGTTTTTTTATGTCATAAGTTATACGCCAATCCCAAAAATAGAGGAGAATGATAATGAACAGCAAATTTTCTTTAGCGCATTTGACCGTATTAGGCTGTCCACCGCCGGAAATGATCTACATAGCTTCAATGGCGGGATATGACTTTGTCAGCCTAAGACCTATTTATATGGGATTGCCCGGTGAGCCGAACTATGATCTGGCTGTCAATAAAGACATGATGAAGCTGACAAAAACCGCCCTTGCTGAAACCGGTGTCAGACTTTTGGATATTGAACTCGCGAGAATCTTTGACGGTATGGATCCAAAACGCTATGAGCCAGCTATGGAAGTGGCGGCTGAGCTCGGTGGCAAACATGTCCTCAGCAGCATTTGGACACCTAACCGCGACTACTACCTGGAGAAATTTGGCGAAGTTTGCGACCTCGCCAAGCAATATGGATTGACAGTGGATTTGGAATTTGTTCCGATAGCTTCTGTCAATACACTTGTTGGCGCCATGGATGTCCTCAAAACTGTCAATAAAGACAATGCAGGCATAATGATAGATATTCATCATATGCATAGATCCAGAGAGTCTGTAGAAGAACTGAAAAAACTCCCTGAATCCTGGTTCCATTTCGCTCACCTCTGTGATGCGCCGGTCGAGATTCCACAGGACCGGGATGAAATGACGCGCATTCTGCGTGAGGCACGCTCTTATGTCGGAGAAGGCGGCATTGATGTGGCGTCTTATATTCACAGCATGCCTGAAATGCCCTATTCTATTGAGCTCCCAAATCTTCAGCGCGTCAGTGAACTTGGTTACGCAGAACACGCACGTCGCTGCCTGGCTACTGCTAAGGCCTATTTTGAAGCGAATCCAAGAAAATAGGTTTACCCATTAATTTCTAAATCACTAAGCGTTAAAATGAATCGTCAGAATTCTTAATTGATTTGGAAAAACAGAATTGACAATGTGAAAAAACGGTGCTATTCTGAATATAAATTTCGCAGTATTGAATCGAGTTCCGCAGTGTGAAACTTTGTGATATCTCTTACGAAAACTGCCGGGCTGCTGCACTGGCTGACCCGCCTAAATGAATGAGGTGCAAAATGAGTCAGAATTCCGAATTCAACAAAGTGAACTACATTGAGATTTGTGAAGTCGGTCCAAGAGACGGCCTTCAAAATGAAGAAAAACTGCTGACAGTCGATCAGAAAATCGAGCTGATCGAAGAGGTTGTAGCCGCAGGTGCCAAAATCATTGAAATTGGATCTTTTGTCCATCCTAAAGCGGTTCCACAGATGGCTGATACGGATGAAGTCGCAAAAAGACTCAAGCGTTATGACGGCGTCGAATACAGAGCGCTGATCATGAACCTTAAAGGTGTCGAGCGCGCCGAAGCCAACGGCATCACAAAAGCGAAGCTCACAGTTTCCGCCAGCCGTGCACACTCCCTGAGCAACTTGAACAAAACGCCTGAAGAAGCTGTTAAAGGCTTCGAAGAAGTCGCCAATTTTGCAGCTAAGAAAGGCATCACCATTTCAGGCGCTATTTCCACCGGCTTTGGATATCCAAATGAGGGTATTATCCCTATTGAAGACATTTACCCTATCATTGACAGTTACCTCCAAATTGGCGTCACTGAGCTTTCACTTTCGGACACCACAGGTATGGCCAACCCACAGCAAGTGTATGAATACGCGAAAGCCGTCAAGGAAAAATATCCGCAAATTCTTTGGAATCTTCACTTTCACAATACACGAGGCATGGGCCTCGCAAATGTTGTCGCCGGCATGCAGGCTGGCATAACCAGATTTGACGCCTGCTTCGGCGGACTCGGCGGATGTCCGTTCGCTCCGGGGGCTTCCGGCAATATCGCTACGGAAGATGTGGTCCATATGGTAAATGCTATGGGTGTCCGCACAGATTATGACCTCGACAAACTGATTACTCTCGCAAGAAAAGTACAGGATTACGTAGGAAGAGAAGTTTCAAGCTTCATCTTGAAAGCCGGAAAATCCATAGTATAAATAAAGGACAGGTTGGAAAGGAGATCTAAAGTTGAAGAAATTGATTTCTGAGCAATTAGTGGATTATCTTGAAAGAAGAGGCGTCGAACACGTCTTCGGCCTTTGCGGCCACACCGTCATCGCAATGCTGGATCCTTTAAAGGATGCAAAACTCAAGTTCATTTCCGTCAGACATGAGCAGCTTGCAGCACACGCCGCAGACGCGTATGCAAGGCTTACGAAAAAAGCCAGCGTCGTACTTTGCCACCTTGGACCTGGACTTACAAATGCTGCGACAGGCGTCGCCAACGCATCCCTCGACTCCATTCCCATGGTGGTCATCGCAGGTGACGTTCCGAGCTACTACTACGGAAAGCACCCACACCAGGAAGTCAACATGCATGCGGATGGCGCGCAGTACGAGATCTACAGACCGTTTGTCAAAAGAGCATGGAGAATTGATAAACCAGAGCAGTTCCCTGAAATTCTCGACAAGGCATTTAGACTTGCGGAGTCCGGAAGACCAGGCCCAGTGCTGATTTCAGTGCCTATGGACATGTTCTCCAGAGAACTCGATACAAGCCACTTTGAAAGAACTTATCACGACAGCCCTGTGACAATTCGTCCTGCGCTTTCAAAAGAAGTTGCTTACGAATACGCCAAGATGCTGATTGAAGCTAAAAACCCAGTCATCCACGTTGGTGGTCAGGTACTTATTTCACAAGCCAGTGAAGCGCTCAAAGCGCTGGTTGAATTCCTGGAAATTCCTGTGTCAAGAACCCTGATGGGCCAAGGCGCACTTTCTGATCTGCACCCAATGAATGTCGGCGTTACAGGCTTCTGGGGCTGCGATTTCGTCCACGACATCACGAGAAACGCTGATGTGATCTTTGGTGTAGGTACGCGATTTGCTGAAGCAGACAGCAGCTCTTGGTATAACGATGTTACTTTCAACGCCGAGAAGACAAAATTCATTCAGGTCGACCTCGAGCCGGCTGAAATTGGACGCAACTACCCGGTTGCCCTTGGTGCAGTCGCTGATCCTAAGCAAGCGCTGAAAGCCATTCTCGAAGCGGCCAAAGAAATTGTGCCTGAAGGCATCCAGCGACCTCAGCTTAAAAAAGCCATCGCTAAGAACAGAGCTGCATTCAAAGCCTCTAATGTAGAAATCTCCAATGACGGCAGATTCCCAATGACACCACAGCGCATCCTCAAAGATGTCCGCGAAGTCTTCCCTGAAGACGGCATCATTGCTACAGATGTGGGCTGGAATAAGAATGGCGTCAGCCAGCAGTTCGACATTACACAGCCGGATACGATCCTCCATCCGGGCGGCCTGGCTACAATGGGCTTTGGACCGGCAGCGGTTCTGGGCGCAAAACTGGCTGCACCAGATAAGAAAGTTATTACCTTGGTTGGAGACGGCGGCTTTGGCGCAAACCCATCTGTCCTTGCCACCGCAGTGGAATATAACATACCTGTGGTCTGGGTTATTATGAATAACAACGCCTTTGGTACCATTGCCGGTCTTGAGGCTTCCCACTACAACCACACCTTCGGCACAGTTTTCAGAAAGCCAGACGGCTCAAGCTACAGCGTCAACTGGGCTGAAGTCGCGGTTGGCTATGGCGTCAAGAGCAAACGCATCAGCAGCGCGGATGAATTCAAGGCAGTTTTCAAAGAAGCGCTTGAATCCAACGAGCCATACCTGATTGACGTACCTATGGAAAATATTCCGGTTCCTACGGATGGCATCTGGAACATCAATGACATCTATACACCAAAAGAGAATGTTTCCGAAGGTAAATTAGTCGGTGGTCAGGCAGCGAGATCCAAGCACGTCGCAACCGAATAATAAAGCGTTTTTCTGCACGACCACATAAAATTAGGGGCGGGCAACAATCCCCGGCCCGCCCTGCCTTCTTTCTTCATAAATGGTACTGCCTGCCGGATTTACGAATCCGGACACTCAAAATGAGGTGAAAAAATGCGTATTATTAAATGGTTAAATGCGCACTTCGAGGAAGCACTACTGACAATCTTCCTGATCGTCATGGTATTGGTTATGGGTTACCAGATCACAATGCGCTATCTCTTCAACAATTCCCTGCCTTGGTCTGAGGAATTGACGCGTTACTTATTTGTTTGGTCCGCTTTTCTAAGTATTGGCTACTGCATCAAGCATCACAGCTCGATCAAAATTGATCAGATCCTTCATCTGCTCCCGCCGGTGGCTCAAAAGGTTATTCTTCTGCTTACTAAAATTGTTAGTTTGGGATTCTTTGCTTATGTCCTCCGTTATTCCTTCAATGTTGTTCAGTCAACTATCAGCAGTGGACAGTTGACCCCGGCATTACAGCTGCCAATGTATATTGTTCACTATGCAGCAGTCGTTGGTTTTGGCCTTGCTGTCTACAGAATTCTTGAAAGCTTTGTCATTGTAGCAGCAAAAAACGTTGAGGAAGAAATTTGAACGCATTGAAGAATTAATAAGGAGGGATTAGATTGTCACCAGTAGCATTGTTTTTATTCTTTATGGTAGCGGTTCTGTTGGCTCTGCCAATTTCAACTACATTAGGTCTTACTGCAATTTTACCCAAAATACTTGATTCAACGTTTCCTGCATCGCCTGAGATGGTCATCCGGGCCATGTTGGCAGGTGTTGACAGTTTTCCGATCCTCGCGGTACCTATGTTTATCCTTTCAGGGATCATCATGGCAAGAGGCGGGATCTCCAAAAAGCTGTTCAACGTATTTACGTACTTCATAGGCAACAAAACCGCTGGACTTCCCATGGCGGTCGTCATGACCTGTTTATTCTACGGCGCAATTTCCGGTTCAGGCCCAGCAACAGCGGCTGCGGTCGGTTCCATGACCATTCCGCTCCTCGTCAACCTGGGCTATGATAAAGTCTTCTCAACGGCACTCGTTGCGGTTGCAGGCGGTCTCGGCGTTATTATTCCACCAAGCATTCCTTTTATCTTTTACGGTATGGCTTCCGGCGCATCTGTCGGAGCGCTCTTTATTGCCGGTGTCCTTCCGGGTTTGTTGATTGGCGCCTGCTTGATGGGTTACGCCTATTACTACTGTAAGAAAAAAGGCGAAGACAAAGTTAAAATTATGGAAAACTATAATGCTTTGAGATCTCAAGGTTTCATCACAGTCTTTAAAGAAAGCTTCTGGGCGCTGCTCGCTCCAATCATCATCCTGGGCTCCATCTATTCTGGTGTTGCGTCTCCGACAGAAGCTGCCGTCATCTCTGTTTATTACGCTTTCTTCGTCAGCTTGTTCATCTACAAATCGTTGAAGTTCAATCAAATCATCAAAATCTTCGTTGAAGGTGTTGCAACCTACGCGCCTATTCTCTTCATCATCGCCGCAGCGCTTGGTTTTGCCCGCGTTCTGACGCTGATGCAAGTGCCTCAGGCGATCGCAATGGCAATTACGTCGACCTTTACTTCCAAAGTCGCAGTTCTGATTATCATCAACGTCTTCCTACTCCTGGTCGGTATGGTTATGGATACCACACCTGCCATCCTGATTTTGACACCAATATTACTGCCGATAGTCACTGCTTTCGGCGTCGATCCAGTTCACTTTGGCGTCATCATGGTCGTCAACCTCGCGATTGGTTTCGTTACACCGCCTATCGGCATTAACCTCTTCGTTACCAGCTCCTTTACAGGGGTACCTGTCGCAGATATCGCGAAATCAGCTATGCCGTTCATATTCATGTTTATTATCGCTCTGATTTTCATCACGTTTGTGCCTGCAATTTCTCTCGCGCTTCTCTAGTAGCTATGCAATAAGTGGTTGATGTGGTACACCGCTCTTCGGAAATAAATCCGCAGAGCTGATGTATAGAGAAAAGAAACAAAAAAAAGAAAGGTTGGGGAAAAAACATGAAGAAGTTAGTCAGCATTTTACTTGTCCTCGCAATGGTCTTTTCGCTCGCAGCATGCGGCGGAACAACAGAGCCAGCAGCACCTGCGGAGCAGCCGGCAGCTGAGACACCGGCAGCAGAGATGGAGAGCTATTCCTGGTCTGTTGGTATTGACAGCCCTGAAGACACCGTCACTTTCATCTATGCTAAAGCCTTCTCTGACAAGCTTGCTGAGCTTTCCGGCGGCAAAATCGCACTCCAAGTCTTCCCTAACGGCCAGCTTGGCTCTGACCGTGAAGTCGCAGAGAGCGTTCAGCTTGGCGACGTTCAATTCGTCATTCAAACGACGGCTCCAATGGTTAACTTCGTTCCGGAACTCGCAGTATTCGACATGGCGAACGTTTTCGCCAATACTGAAGTCGCTCGTAAAGTTCTCGACGGCCCATTTGTCGACAAACTTGATGAAGCTTACGCAAAAGCTGGCTACAAGCTCCTCGGCTTTGCTGACCAAGGATTCAGAACAATGTCTTCCAACAAGAAGATTGAGAAATTTGCCGATTTCAAAGGCATAAAAATCAGAACTATGGAGAACCCGAACCACCTTGCATACTGGCAGTCTCTCGGTGCTAACCCTACGCCTATGGCCTTCTCTGAAGTTTACATTGGTCTCCAGCAGGGCACAATTGACGCTCAGGAAAATCCTTATGAGACAATCGTTTCTGCTAAGCTCTTCGAGCAACAGGACTATATTATCAACACGAACCACATGTTCCACGCCATTCAGCTCGTCACAAACAAAGCTTACTTCGATAGCCTTCCTGCAGAAGTTCAAGCGATCATAGAGCAAGCTGTCGCTGAGGCAAGTGCCTATGCCCGTGAACAAGCAGACGCTCGTGTTGCTGACAGAGTCAAGATCATTACTGACAGCGGCACACAAATCATTGAGCTTTCAGACGAAGTAAAAGCTGAAATGGCAGCTGCAGCAGCAACTGTATATCCTTCTATCGCTGAAAAAATCGGTCAAGACCTCGTTGACGGCATCATTCAAGCTGCAGAAGAAGCGAAGTAATCTTCGTACTGAGATTTAAACCAGGTCTTTTGAGTTTACAGGCCTTGTAACATCAGTCCGGTGGAGCGCCACGGCGCTTCCACCGGATTTTTCAAAAAATTGACAGGCGTAAGAAAGAGGTTATCAGCAATGTCGGACTCAGCTCAGAAAATTGAAGGCAGGCAGCCTGTGTTGCTCTTTTGCCTGATGACAGGCGCCTTCTGGTTTTCACAATACGCCTATTTGCCTCAGTTAACCAAATATGCAAGTCAGATTGGCGCGTCCATGCAGACCATAGGTCTGATCTCCGGGGCTTACGGATTCAGCCAGGTACTGCTAAGGGTGCCGCTTGGGCTTTACTCAGACTATCTGGGCAGGCGAAAGATCTTTGTTCTGATTGGAGTCACCATGACGGTATTAAGCCCATTGATCGTCCTTCTGGCGCCTAATCCGAAATTCTTAATCGCAGCCAGGTTTTTCACAGGCGTCGCTGCCGCGACCTGGGTGAACATCACAGTGATGTTTTCGGAGTACTTCAGAAATTCCGAATCGACTAAAGCTATTGGCATCATCAATTCGACGAATCGACTTGGACAATTAACTACATTTATTATAGGCGGCATAGTCGTCGCAGCCTTTGAGGTTAGAGCGGCTTTTGTACTGAGCGCGGTCATGGGTTCAATTGCCTTAGCGGCGGGCTTCAGGATCAAGGAAACCGGGACAAAATGCAAGGCAAAAAAAACATTCAACTTGAAAGACATACTTCTTTTATATAAGAATCGCAGACTCGTTTCGGTCTCTTTGCTTGGATTATTGTCTCAGCTGATTACCTTCTCTACGGTTTTCAGTTTCACACCACTGCTCGCGACGGAGCTGGGCGCTGAGAGCTTTCATCTGAACCTGTACAACATCTTGTTCATTCTCCCCCAAATTTTCTTCGCGACGCTCTCTGGCACTGTCATTCGGGATAAGTTTGGAGAAAAGGCGACTTTAACTGCCGGATTTGCACTGGTCACTTTAAGTTGTATAATGATCCCGTTTCTAAATCATTATGTTCAGTTATTCCCAATTATGCTGCTCAGCGGCATAGGGACATCGATGTCATTTCCGCTTCTGATGGGCATTGCGATCAAGGATGTTGAAATCGCGTATAAATCGAGTGCTATGGGATTTTATCAGTCTGTGTATGCGGTTGGCATGACCATCGGCCCAATCCTTATTGGCATGGTGAGTGGTCATTTTGGACTGACTGCCGGTTTTATGACGGTTGCCAGCATAGGTCTTCTGGCATTGGCTGCGGTTCATATGCCTGCGGCAGGAATAGAAGGCAAGCATTAGACGTTTTGCATCCAAGCGATACTTAAACTCAGCATTCCAACATCCGGTCAAACGCGTTACTTATAATTGAAGCATGACAATTCGAGGGAGAATTCATATGTCTGAAGAAAAAAATGTCAAAGGTGAAACCACAGTGCGAACCTTATCAAGAGCGTTGTCTATTTTGATGACGTTCACATGGGATGATCGCGAGCTTTCCCTGACTCAAATTTCGGAAAAAATCGGACTGGCAAAGTCGACAACGTTAAGGTTGCTTGGCGCTTTGGAGTCTGAAGGCTTTATAGAAAAGAATTTCAGAACAAATCATTACAAGTTGGGCCACAATCTGTATTATCTAGGACTGATCGCTAAGGACAGTCTCGATATTAGGACGGTAAGCCGTCCGTTTATGGAAAATATCACGCAGCTCACTAAAGAAACGACCAATCTCTATTTGCTGGACCACTATGACCGGATTTGTTTTGACCAGGTCGAGAGTCCGCTGGCTATCAAGCGAACGGTTCGAATAGGCGAGCGCTATCCAATCTGGGCAGGGGCTACAGGCAAATCGATACTGGCGTTTATGGACCGGGCTATCTGGGAGAAGATGAAAGGCCGCTTAGAGAAAATTACGGAATACACCATCGCAGATCCGGACGAATTTATTCAAGAGCTTGAAAAAATAAGAAATACGGGTTACGCGGTCAGCGTGGGTGAGAAGGACTATGAAGTGGGCTGTGTCGCTGCGCCGGTTTATGACTCTTCTCAAAAGGTCATAGGGTGCATCTCGATTTCAGGACCGAAGTTCAGGTTCCCGGCGGATACGGATTATTTCGCGAAACTGGTGACGGATGCCTCTCACCAAATTTCAAGGCAGTTGGGGTACTATTCAAAGAATTTGATGTATGCGGAGTGAAGCTGCTTTCATGAGCCGCGCTGGATGAATTAAGTTAATTAAGAGAATCAGCCATGAAAAGGAGAATGCAACATGATGAAATGCATTGACGGCAGATACAGATTGACTGGTCTGCTTGGGTATCCGCTTAAGAACAGCCGTTCACCTCGTATGCACAATATTTCCTTCTCGACACTTGGGCTTGAATATGCCTACCTTGCCTTCGAAATTGAGGACGGTCATCTTCCTGAGGCGCTGGACGCCATGAAGGCGCTGCATGCGCAAGGCTTCAACGTAACTATGCCCCATAAGCAAAAGGTCCTTCAGTACCTGGATGAAGTAGATCCTGCCGCAAGAATGATTGGCGCGGTCAACACAGTATTTAACGACAACGGCAGACTGGTCGGCTACAATACAGACGGCAAGGGCTTCGTCAAAGGTCTTGGCGAGGAGGGCTTTGACCTGAGCGGCAAGCGAGTTGTTCTCGTTGGCGCTGGCGGCGCAGGCAGAGCGGTTGGTGTACAGGTTGCCCTTTCGGGCATCACGGATATGACGGTTTTCGACGTTGAGGCAGAGAAAGTGGACGAGCTCCTTGAGACGATTCATGAAAACATCAAGTCCGTCAATGCCCGCGGCGAAGTCTACTCCGAAGCAGCGGTGATTGAGGCAGTGAAGACAGCGGACATCCTGATTGACTGTACCCCCCTTGGCATGGACAAGGTCGTCACAAATGCGCAGGGCAAAGAGGAAAATCTGATTGAAAAGTCGACGGTTAATGCGCCGGAAGCTTTCAGACCCGACTTATTCGTCGCCCACATAGTGTACATTCCCCTTGAGACGAAGCTGATTAAAATGGCAAAAGCAGCGGGCTGCAAAACTATGAACGGGATCCCAATGATGATCTGGCAGGGTGCTGAAGCCTTTGAAATCTGGACCGGTCAGCAAATGCCTGTAGATGTTGTCAAGAAGGATCTGTTTGGGGAGTAATCCATGATAGGTCGCAGACGTAAAAGTTGAATTGTTGTCAAGGCACCGCCATATAATGACCAAGAGTATTCTGAGGAGGAAAAAAAGAATGAGCATGAATGTTGACATGAAAGCACGCTATGCCGAGCTGAAGCTTGGCCAAGATGCCATTGATGAAATCGAAGAGGCTTATGCGAAAGCGAAAATAGCACAGCGTGAATTCGAAACCTGGAGTCAGGAGCAAATTGACAGAACCATCCAATCCGTTGCTCAAATCGTTGCCAATTCACATAATTTCCACGAACTCGTCATGATGGGTATTGAGGAAAGCAGCTTCGGCGATCCGGTCAGCCGCGAAGCGAAGCGCTTTAAAATCCGCGGGATCCTCCGCGACTGCCTCAGACAGAAATCTGTCGGTATTATTGAAGAAATCCCTGAGAAGAGAATTGTCAAGTACGCTAAGCCGGTAGGCATTATTGCGTGTGTTATTCCAGCAACCAATCCGGATCTGACGCCTGCAGGCAATGCCATTTACGCGATTAAAGCCAGAAATGCCATCATCTTCTCGCCACACCCACGCACAAAGAATACGAGCCGCAGAACGATTGAGCTCATGCGTGAAGGACTCAGAAGAGTCGGCGCGCCGGAAGATCTCGTTCAAATCCTCGGCCAAAAAGCTAAAATCAACAAGGCGACTTCTGAAGCCCTCATGTCCAGATGTGACCTTATCATTGCTACGGGCGGCCAAGGTGTCGTGAGCCGTGCCTACACTTCCGGTACGCCTGCTTATGCGGTTGGCGCAGGCAACGCGACTATGGTTTGGGATGAAACTGCGGCTCAGGATCTGAACAAAGCTGCCTTCAATACAATGCGATCCAAGACGTCTGACTTTGGTTCAGGCTGTTCTGCAGACGGCAATATTGTCATCCATGAGAGCATCTGGGATGCGGCCCTTGATGAGCTGGTCGCTGTAGGCGGTTACATGCTGTCTGCTGAGGAGCAGGAAGCTATGAAAAACGCTATGTGGGACGAAGAGATCCACAGACTTGCTGACACGGTTGCACTGTCTCCTCAGGATATGGCGAAAGCCGCTGGCTTTGAGATTCCAGAGGATAGAAAGTTCCTGATCGCTTCCCATGGCACTGGCATCTTCAACGCATCCAAAGAGGGCATCTGGTGCCGTGAGAAATTGACGACGCTGCTCGCTGTACACAAATATACGGGTGAATTCCAAAATGCCATTGATTCTGTGATGGCAATCCATGAAGTTGGCGGGATTGGTCACTCTGTTGGAATCTTCTCCTTTGATGAAGACCATATCCACAGACTTGCCATGGTAGCCCGTGTTGGCCGCATCATGGTCAGACAGCCGCAGTCCAAAGCAAATTCAGGCAGCATGAACAACGGCATGCCTATGACATCCTCTATTGGCTGCGGTACCTGGGCCGGCAATGCGACTTCCGAGAACGTTCACCTGCATCACTACATGAACGTGACCTGGGTATCCAAGGAGCTGGATCAGCCGGATTCCCCGTCTGATGAAGAGCTCTTCGGTGAGTTTTACGATCCGGAGCTTGAAAAGATCCAGTACTCCAAGTACTAATTTTGACTTTAAATCAGCTCTGAATTTGATTGAATAACCGCTAACCAACATTTAGCTCACATCATCCTGTTTGCGCCGGCACGGCTGGGAAGAAATTCTCGACGTTGTGCCGGCGTAATTTTTTTTAATTTTGCGGCAAGGATTCAAAAAATGAGATATAATAAATTGTCTTTATAAAATGTTGCATAATTAGTGAATGAAATTATATTCTTGAGGGGACAGTGACCATGCCGAAAAAATCTTTGGAGCCAAACGAAGCAAACCCTGATGAAGGATCTGGAAAAAAGACCAGAACATCGACCAAACGCGGATCTTCCAAGTCTGCGTCAAAGTCAAAGCCCATCAAGCGGTCAAAGACTTTTTTGAACTTGCCGTTGATCATTTCTGAGGAGCTCAGAGAAGCCATTCTGAACGGTGAAATCCCGCTTGGCGGCCACCTGAAACAGGAAGAAATCGCAAAGCGGTTTGACAGCAGCCTGATTCCTGTCAGAGAAGCGCTCAGAACTTTGGAGACGGAAGGCCTGATTACCATGATTCCCAATCGAGGCGCCGTCGTCAGCATGTGGGATCCGGAGCGGGTCAGACAACGCTTTGAAACGCGTATTTTCCTTGAGATTGGCGCTATGCGAAAATCAGTGCCGCATCTGACGGACGAAGAGCTTGCTCGCGCTGAGGAAGTGTTGAATGAGATTGACAGGCAGACCACGGCGAAGGGGATCAGCGCTTTCAACCACGAGTTCCACCAGATTCTGATCAGCCATTGTGACAATCCTTATCTGATGGAGCAGGTTAATATGATGCATCGCAGTATTGACCGCTATCTGAGATATTATCTCTCCAATGAGGCGTATAACCGCCTGTCTCAGGAACATCACTTCAAGATCCTTGAAGCTGCAAAGGCACGGGATGGGGAAGGCGCTGCGAAGTGGGTGGAAATCCATTTGAGAGAGGCGCTGGATCATCTGGAGGCTACGACTCAGCTCGAGTAACGCGCGTCAATTGAGTACGAATAAGGTGGCCTTCTTTCGCGGTTGTGGGATGGGTGACCATCGGCAGAAATTTTTCAGGAAATATAAAGAGGCTGTCTCCGGAGGTGTAAGACCTGCGGGACAGCCTCTGTTAATAGGCCGGGATTAAGTTTGGGAAACCGCTTCGCCGGACTTGTTAAGGGGGCATGCTTGTGATTGCCACATCCTTATGATAAAGCGCGAAGCTTAAATGAACCTGAAAGTGCATTTTCAACTTTCTTTAAGGGTCCTCTGCTATCATGATGACAGGAACGAAGCGGCTGAGGGCTGCCCGATGAAGTATGACGGGTAAAGGCCGGATGGAGGAAATCCAATGAAGGTTTTATTGATAGAAGACGAGCGGGCACTGTCTGATGCGCTCTGCACGCTGATGAGAAAAAACAAACTGACGGTGGAGGCGGCCTATGACGGCGTGAGCGGCCTGGATGCGGCGCTGACGGATCGCTTTGATGTCATTCTCCTGGACATCATGCTGCCCAGAATGAATGGCCTGGAAGTGCTGAAAAACATTCGTGCCGATGGTATCGCAACCCCCATCCTCCTCCTGACGGCCAAAGGTGAGGTCACTGACAAGGTGCGTGGCCTGGATGAAGGAGCGGATGATTATTTGCCCAAGCCCTTCGCGACAGAGGAGCTGTTTGCCCGGATCAGGGCCCTCACAAGGCGTAAAGGGGAGCCGGTCCTGGAACCCGGGATCTGCTATGGGGACCTGACCCTGGATCTCGGGACGCTGATGCTTGGTGGTCCAAAGGGCGAGGTGCAGCTGACCCTTAAGGAGTTCGAGATTCTGAAACTGATGATGGACCGCCCGCAGCAGGTGATGCCAAAGGAAGAGATGATCATCAGCGTCTGGGGTTATGACGCGGAAGTGGAGCACAACACCCTGGAGGTTTACATCAGCTTTTTAAGGAAGAAACTGAGCTTTCTGGAATCCAAGGTGAGCATCAATGCGCTGCGCGGTGTTGGCTACCGGCTGGGAATGGGGGACTAGGCATGTTTCGAGAACTGAAGTGGCGTTTTGTCGTTCTGATTATGAGCATGCTGATCCTGGTTTTTGTGGGGATCTTTGGGGCCATCTATGGGCTGACGGCGAATAGTATGAACAAGCAGAGCCGTTTTACCCTTGAAAAGATCATGCGGGCGCCGCCCAGACCGGTCCCGGACAGCCGGGATGCTTTTGGCAGCTTGATTGTAGAAACGGATTCTCAGGGAGAGATCCTGATGCTCATGTCCTACCTGGAGGTGGATGAGCAGGCGGTGGCGATGGCTGTGTCCAAGATTTTGAGCAAGGCGCCGGATGGTTCTGAGGGTGAGAGTGAGGCTGGGGTTGGATCGGAAACTAACCGGGAGTTTGGCAGAGTCAAAATAGGGGATACCTCATACGACTATCTCGTGGGTAAGCTGCCTGCCGGGTATAAAATGGTATTGCTCGACCGGACACCTGTGCACGCGTCCCTGAATGATTTGTTGATGGTGTTTATCTGGGTTGGGGTTGGCAGTCTTCTTGTCCTGTTCGGGGTCAGCGTGTTCTTTGCCAATCGTGCTGTAAGGCCAATTCAGACGGCGTTCGAGAAGCAGCAGCAGTTTTTGGCGGATGCCTCCCATGAACTCAGGACGCCGCTCACAGTGATTCAGACGCAGCTGGCTCTGCTTGGCTCCTTGGATGATCCACAGGAGGCCAAGTGGATTGAGGGCATCAAAACCGAAACGACCAATATGGCGGGGCTGGTCACAGACATGCTGGATCTTGCTAAGCTGGATCACGCGGCGGAACCGGTTTTGGTGGAGGCTTCCTTGAAGGCGTTGCTGGAAAAATGCTTGCTTTCCTACGAGGCGATCTTCTTCGAGCGCGGGATAGAGCTGTCGGTGTTCTCTGAAGAAGAGGTCATGGCGCGGATGGATCCGGAGGGCATTCGCAGGGTGCTGGTGATCCTTTTGGATAACGCCTTGAAATACACGCCTTCAGGCGGAATTGTCGAGATCAGGCTGAGCAGTGAAAAGCATAAAGCCTGGCTGCGGATTCGAAATACCGGCGAGGGCATCCCGGAGGACCGGCTTGAAGCGATCTTCGACCGTTTTGTGCGCCTGGATGCCTCTAGAACGAAGGCTACTGGGGGCTATGGACTGGGTCTTGCCATAGCCCGCGGCATAGCAGAGCAGCATGGCGGCCGGTTGTCAGCCGCAAGCCGACCTGGGGAATGGACGGAGCTGACGCTGGTGCTGCCAGGGGTTTAAGGGGAGTGGCAAGTTGAAGTTGGGGACGCGGACGGGTTTTGATTCAGTGACGCGGACAGGTTTTGAAATGAGGACAGAGCTTGTGAGAATGTTTGTCAACCAGGCTTTCAAATAAGAGAAGACGGCCCGAAAAAGCCTGCCCCCGCAGGCTTTTTCGGGCCGTCTTATTTCCCTTTGAAGTGTTCCTTTACGTCACCGCCACACCCTTCACCAGCTCCACGCCGCCGGCCTCCATCAGGGCAAGGGCCATCAGATGGTACAGGTCACCGGGGTGGTCCGGCGTCTCGAAAGTGTTGACGGCATTTATTGGCACAATGACTCTTGAAGGTCGATTTTCTGACTGAAAGAATGTTTTCAGTGCAAGCGCAAATTGGAGCACGCAAATGTCGGTGCAGTCACCGGTCAGGATCCAGGTGGAGCGCTGCACATTTTCGCGAAACCAGTCCTGAAAAGCCTGCGAATGCCAGATTTGGGTTGAGTTTTTTTCGAGTTTCATTATTCCGTTTAGGGATTTGAGTTCATCCACAAGGTCGCTTTCCTCACTGCCAGCCACACAGTGGGCAGGGTAGGCCATGAACTCTTCAGCTTCCGGCGTGTGGGTATCCGACGGCGCAATGACAGGAATGCGCCTGCTGAGACAAGCCTCAGCCAGGCTTACAATTGCGGGAATCAGCGCGGCGACCCTTGGGCTGGCCAGGAGTCCCTCCCGCGCAAAGCCGTTCGTCATATCGATGATGACCAGCGCCGTATCCTCCGGATCCAACGACTTCAGCGGCAGGGTTTCAAGCTTTTCAAGCCGGGTCTGAAGCTTGTCCACCCAAAGAAGTGCGCTGTTGTTCAATTTGAGTTGCTGATTCTCATTAAGTACTTGATTCATAGAGATGCTCCTTTCAAACTTCAGGATAGCCGGGCGGAAGAAGGCGTCCGTTGGAAGAAGGTGTCAGCGGCTAAAGCCTATTGACCCCTTCTTCCAACACCCCGACCCGCCGCTTCCACCGTTCTCATTCCTTCTGATACATACCCTCTTTCGCGCCCTTGCAGACAGTGTGCGGATGTGATAGTATGGATTGAATTTATCAGTCCGCCCCTGATAGGCCGCAGTTTGCTGCAGACTATTTAACCTTTAAAGGAGTTTATGAACGTGAACCTTATAACGCTGGATTCTAAAGAAACGCATCTATTATACACGGATCAGAGATTATTTGAGCTGATGCAGCGCGCTGTCCCGGGTGCAGATTATGGGAAGGTTAAAAGTATTGCAGAAGCACTCTATTCCAACTTCAAGAGCAGGATGTATCTTGTGACTGGGGAGGGGGAAGAGGGGACCATCGGCATAATTGGTCTTTCTAAGGCTCAGCGTGGGGAGGCAGAAATTCAGCATTTCGCGCTGCTGGAGTCTGTCGACCAGGTGGCTGTTGGGCGAGCGGTGTTTGCAGAGCTGAAGGAGAGCCGGCGGGACCTGACGGTGCTGCGGATCAGAGTGCCTCACGAGCAGTCACCCTATTTCAGAAAGCTGGATTTTTCAATAAGACGTTATCCGGACAATCCATACGGGCTGGATGGAGATCAGTGCACGCTGAAGTTTTAACATGGTTTTAACACGTTAAACAGCGCCAGACCCCATATTTTACTTGATCTTCTGACTATGACGTTATATAATATCAAGGTTGACAAAATACTTCGCCTGCTCCCGACTTCGGATGAGCAGGCTTTTTAAAAAATAAAGGATGGAATTATGTCAGATCAAAGCATAAAGCAAGGCATACTGAACCT
>Ga0302240_1000456_pt1 | contig 42374 bp, 34 predicted proteins | sample AAG_UR_His_MG_FD_193538 | JGI IMG/M metagenome (GOLD analysis project Ga0302240, IMG submission 193538) | Enriched activated sludge microbial communities from anaerobic digester in WTTP, New Holstein, Wisconsin, United States - AAG_UR_His | ecosystem: Engineered > Bioreactor > Anaerobic >... | reverse complement strand
CTATTACTATCTTATCCTGTAAGTACCTGTCATTTCAAGACATTTTTTAGGATTTTGCCTACAAATCGTTGATTTTTGCACGATTCCAGAGGTTATCCATCTCTGATAAGGATAAATTTTCCAATCCTCGGGCTTTTGCGGGCTCACTTTCCTCAATCACTTGGAAACGCCGGATAAATTTCTCAATGGTTTTGTTGAGCGCAAGCTCCGGATTGACCTTCAAAAAACGGCTCACATTGATCACCGCGAACAACAAATCGCCAACCTCACCGGAGAGTTTCGACTCATCGCGCTCTTCAGCATGCATTTCCTCCAGCAGCTCATCGATTTCCTCATGGATTTTCTCAAAGGCACCCTGGACATCCGGCCAGTCAAAGCCCACACCGGCGGCTTTTTTCTGTGCCTTGTAAGCCCTCAGTGTAGACGGCAGCGCCATAGGCAGTTGCTTCATGGCCTCCGTCACTGACTCAATGGCCTTTTCTTCTCGCTTGATTTGCTCCCAGTTGGTGACGACTTCCTCCGCGTCCTCCACAGAAAGGGCCCCAAAGACATGTGGGTGCCGATGGATGAGTTTCCTGCAAATACCCGAAATAACATCCGTGACATCAAAATACCCGTTCTCGGCGGCGATCTCACTATGGAAAACCACTTGCAGCAGGACGTCGCCGAGTTCCTCTTCCAGAGCTGGCAAATCGTCATTGTCTATGGTGTCCACGACCTCATAGGCCTCTTCAATCAAGTATTGACGCAGGGACTGGTGTGTCTGCTTGCGATCCCAGGGACAGCCATTCACGTCCCGGAGTCTCTTCATGATAGCAACCAGCTCGCTGAACCTATAGCGATGATCCACCTTGGTGTCGATTCTCGGGATCCACAGCGAGGTCAAATGATCCAGGGCATCCAGATGTTCCGCCCTATCCAGCTGGTACAGGGGGATCCGCGTGACTTTTTCTTCCCCAGGTATCCCCGCTGCTCTGACTATGAGTATATCATGGTCATCCGGATAAAAATCCATAAGCCTCAGTTTGACCATGGAGCCAATCGCCTGGTCGTAAACTTGGAGAATCAGCAAATCCATAGTTTGCACAATTTCCGTGGCTTCGATCTTGAAGGCGTCCAGAATGGAAAGTCCGGAGACCGGATCTAGTTTTAAAGTATGGATCATGGCATCCAGAAAACTGGTCCCATGAACAAAGTCGAGCTCAATGCCTTGAACGGTTGCCTGTTCAATCAACCGCTCCACAGTATTTTCCGCTACAAAGGGGCTCCCTGGCACCGCATACACAATGTCTTCCAGCATGGCGCGCTTCAGCAAATCCGAGGCGATTGCCTCATAAACCTCTTCAAAGGTCTCGTACTGCTCATAATAATCATCATAGGACACAAACCGGCAACCCAGGTCCTCCAGCGGCTTGACCACCGGATGCCGGGCTGTTCGCAGCCTCACTACGGGCGCATTCTTCAAGGTTTCAAGACTTTTAATGGTCATAAAATCCAGCGTTCCGGGGCCCATGCCCACTACGGTAATCTTCGCCATAATCAGGACCTCCCGCCTTTGCGGAGGCGCAGCTTCGCGCCGAGCTTCTTAAGCTTTGCGCCGCCGGGCATCATGTCCATGTCCTCATCCGTAATAGTTTCCGTCACGAAAAGCATGATCAGATAGACAAAACCACCCAGCAAAATGGAAGCGACAGTCGCCAGGCGCCCTGGTATAAATTGCGTGAACAGGGCAAAGGAAGCCACAACCACTATACCCATAACCACCGTATCGATGATTGGACGTGTAAATACCTTGGATATGTTGAGATTGATTTCCTTACGGGTCATGATATAGACGACATTGAGGACGGCCGCCACAGCAAAGGCCGTTACGGTCGCAATGGCTGCGCCAAGAACATTCAGGCTTGGAATGCTGACCAGCGTATAGTTCAGCACAAGTTTAAAAACTGCGCCTGCCATGAGAAAAATTGCCGGCAGGACAGGCTTTCCAAAACCTTGAATAATTCCGGTCGTGATCTGGTACAGCGACAAGAAGATAATCCCCCAACCATATACCGCCAGGATTTTTCCCGTGGTCACCCAGACATCCGGCTGATTGAAATAGAGCAGACGTATAATGGGCTCCGCCAGGAGGGAGATGCCCGCAGCAGCAGGCAGTCCAATAATCATGGCAAGACGCATGCCTGTCTCCACATTGTGGGTCAGACCCTTGTTGTCGCCTAAAGTTTTAAGGTTCGCAATAGCAGGCACTATGCTGATCTGTACGGCAGCGGTGATGACCTGCGGCAAATTGACAATGGACTGCGCAAAGCCAGAGAGCTGCCCATAGAGGGATTCTGCATCTGCGCCGCTGAAGCCGATCTCCTTGAGTCTGACAATGACAATGGAGGCGTCAAACAAGCCCATAATGGGCATGACCGAAGCGCCGATGGTGATAGGAATGGCAATCATGAGAATCTCGCCGAGAACTTTCCAGAACGACTCATGCTCGCCGGTACCCTGATTAAAATCAACCCCGCTGGTTTTGACAAATTTTCTGTACATGTAATAGACCGCCGCAAACCCAATAACGGCACCCGTAGTGGCGCCAAAGGTAGCGCCGGCCGCAGCAAATTCAAAGCCGGACTGAAGAAAGACAATAGCGAGTCCAAGGCCACCGACAACTCTGAACAGCTGCTCGATGACTTGGGAAATGGCGAAAGGTTCCATCATCTGACGACCTTGGAAGTAGCCGCGGTAAACAGCCATCATAGACACAAAGAACAGCGCCGGGGCAAGAGCGCGCATGGACATCAGCGAACCGTAGTTTTCGTTGGCTTCCGTGATCCAAGGCGCGAAAATGAACAACAGAAGAGCAGAAGCCGCACCTATGACGAGCATGAGGATATTGGAGACTCTCACAATGCTCATGGCCCCTCGTTCATTGCCTTTGGCCAGACGTTCTGAGACAATTTTGGCTATGGCGGTCGGAATACCGGCTGTGGAAGCCGTCAACAACATAATGTAATAGGCGTAAGCGCCCTGATAGTAGCTCATTCCCTTGTCGCCAATGATATTCCCAAGAGGAATCCTGAAGAAAGCGCCAAGGATTTTTACAAGAATCGCTGCAGCGCCGAGAATCGCGGCCCCGCGTATAAAGGTGGACGAACTGTTTTTCTTACTGTCGGGTGTAGGCATGTTGATCCCTCCGTAGATTTGCTGTGACTATTATATCACGAAAAAGGGATTGAATAGTCGGCCTAGTCAATCCCTCAGGTCTTTCAATTCAAAGTGCTGTGTTTGTTTTTCCTGTGACCGCTGCTGATCTTCCGGACTATTTAATGCGCTCAGGGAAAGTGTCCACCGTGGCTTCAGCTCTTAGGGCGTCAATCTTCGCCTGGTAGGCATCTTGTGCGATATTGCTGAGCAGCGCCGATTTCTGAATCTCAATCTCCTGCTCTGAGGCGCCGTTCGCTTTCATGGTGTTGAGCGTTTGCACGTCATGCACCTTAATGATGTGATATCCGAACTGCGACTGGATGACTTCGCTGACCTCACCTGCTTTTAAAGCAAAGGCTGCTTTTTCGAACTCTTCAACCATAGTACCTCTTCCGAACAGTCCAAGCGCGCCGCCGGTTTGAGCTGATCCTGTGTCAACAGAATACTGTTTTGCCAGTTCAGCGAAGTCTTCACCCGCGGCAATTTTTCCTTTGATTTCATCTGCCAGAGCGGCTTCCGCGACCAGGATATGGCTTGCATCGACTTGTAGCGGGTAGGTATCGTACAGACTTTCAAGATTGGCAGTGTCGCTTTCTACTTCCGTATAAACCTGGCGCTCGAATTCTTCCGTATAGAGCTTAGATTCTATTTGGGATTTTATATAAGCTTCATCAATGCCGTTTGCCTCATAAAACGCTGTCAGATCCGCATCCTCTGCTGCCGTTTCCATAAACGCAGTATAGGCCTCTTCAACCTCTTCTTCACTGAGTTTATAATCCGTGGAAGAGACATGCCCAATAATGAGTTTTTCAACAACCATAGCTTCAAGAATTCGCTCGCGGATCATGTCTCTGACCGTCTGACCCTGAATTTCCTGTGTCCATATGGTATCTCCGTAAAGCTCATTATAGCTGCGCTCTACCATGGCAAACGCCTTGTTGAATGTCTCGAGATCCATAACCTCACCGTTGACAACAGCAACCGCGTTTTCAGGAACCACCGCACCGTTGCTGTCTTTTTTCTGGCAACCCCCTAGTGAAAGCGCCAATACCAATATCAGAGCCAGTGTCAGGCTCAATGATCGCTTGATGGTTTTCAAAATTTACACACTCCCTCATTATGTTGACTCGAACTCGATTATATAACAAATCAGTTCGTGTTCATAGAGATTATTTTTAACAATAAGGTTTCAAGTTCTCTAGCTTTGTCTTCTTTTGTCAGCTTTGGCTGGCTGAACTTATACTTGAAATAAGGCTTTCCGCTCATGTTGAAGGCAATTCTGCGTCCATAGACCGCCGTGGTTTCCGCCACTACCTGAATCCCCATCCGCTCATTGTGCTGGAAGTTCGCGATCACATGATCTTCTCCTTCGCGGATCAGCCGGATACCCAGCTTTTGAGCCATGGCTTTGACGTGGGCGATCGCAAGAAGGTTATACACGGGCTTTGGCAGGGTGCCGAACCGGTCTTCAATCTCTTCCTCAATGTTAAAGCGATCCCTCTGATCCCGAATGGCTGCGATCTTCTTATACAGCTCAAGCTTATGGTCACTGTTGGCCACATAGTCATCAGGGATAAAGGCATTGATGGAAAACTCAATTGTGGTCTCAAACTGTTCTTCCACGGTTTCGCCCTTGATCTTCCGAACATGCTCTTCGAGGAGCTTGCTGTACATTTCATAACCAACCTGGGACATATGGCCATGCTGGTCCGATCCCAAAAGGTTGCCCGCGCCTCGAATTTCGAGATCCTTCATGGCTATTTTAAAACCCGCGCCCAGCTCAGTAAATTCCTTGATTGCTTTGAGTCGTTTTTCCGCCACTTCGGTCAGTACTTTGTCCTTTTGATACATCAGATAGGCATAGGCTATTCTGTTGCTTCTGCCCACCCTGCCTCTCAATTGGTAGAGCTGGGACAGTCCCATTTTATCCGCGTCATTGATCAGGATGGTGTTGACGTTGGACATGTCCAGTCCCGTCTCAATGATAGTCGTACTCACCAGCACATCGAACTCATGGTTCATGAAGGAGACCATCAAATTCTCAAGCTTATGCTCCGGCATCTGGCCATGGGCGTAGTCAAAACGAACCTCGGGCATCATCTCTGACAGCCGGGCCGTTACGCGGTCAATATCCTGCACGCGGTTGTGAACGAAGAAGACCTGCCCGCCTCTGTCAACTTCTCTTAGAATCCATTCCCGAATCAGACTCGCGTCATATTCCACCACATAGGTCTGAATAGGGTAACGGTCCTCCGGCGGATCTTCGATTAAGCTCATATCGCGGATCCCAGAAAGGGACATATGAAGCGTTCTCGGTATAGGTGTTGCGGTCAGGGTAAGAACATCGATCTGAGCCTTGAGTTTTTTTATGGATTCCTTGTGGCGCACGCCAAAGCGCTGCTCCTCATCGACCACCAGGAGCCCAAGGTCTTTGTAGACAACATCCTTGGACAGTATTCTGTGCGTGCCCACGACAACATCCAAAAGTCCCGTTCTGAGATCATCAACGATTTTATCCTGCTGCTTTTTCGTCCTAAAACGACTGAGCATCTCCACTTTGACGGGATACTTTGAAAACCTGTTTTGCATGGTGTTGAAATGCTGCTGGGCCAGAATGGTGGTCGGCACCAAAAAGGCGACCTGCTTACCATCCATCACCGCCTTAAAGACAGCTCTGATGGCCACTTCCGTTTTCCCATAGCCAACGTCGCCGCAAAGAAGCCGCTCCATGGGCTTCGGCATCTCCATGTCCCGCTTGATCTCCTCAATACAGCGGAGCTGGTCCGGCGTCTCCTCATAAGGGAACATGTCTTCAAAGTTTTTTTGCCAGTCGTTGTCCTCCGCGAAAGCATAGCCCACCGCTTTGCTTCTGGCGGCGTAAAGAGCCACGAGTTCTTCCGTCATATCCTCAATAGCTTTCCTGACCTTAGCCTTAGCCTTGGACCACTCTGCAGTTCCCAGCCTGGAAAGCTTGACGCTGGCCTCTTCAGCACCTACATAATTTTGGAGGGTGTCCATATTTTCCACCGGCACATAAAGAAAGTCATCTCCGGAATACCCTATTTTAATGTAATCCCGCTTGAGGCCATCCACTGTAAGCTGATCCACGCCAATATAGCGTCCTATGCCGTGAGACTCGTGCACGACGAGACTCCCGACAGTGAGCTCGTTAAAGCTCTTGATCATCTGGCCCTTTGACTTCGATTTGGTCGTGCGGCGTTTCTGCGGCGCACCGAAAATTTCTCTGTCTGTCAGCAGTGTCACCCTGGCGCTCATCAGTTGAAAACCGGCCGCTACAGTACCCAGACAGACCGAAGCCCGCCCTGTTATTAGCTCAGGAGCCCCAGTCCGATAAACATCAACTGAAAGCCCTGCATTTTGCAGCTCCTTTGCGACATTGTCGCGCCTGGACTCACTGGACAGCGCCAGCAGAACACTTTGTCCATGCCCAAGCCAGCGTTCCAAATCTGCGATCAGCAGTTCCATCTTACCGTAATAAGGCGCGCTCTCCATAGTCTCAAATTTGACGCGTTCACCTGCGACAAAATCCGGGGTGCGCTTAATGAGGGCATCCACCGTTAAAAGCCGGGTATGGCGCATATGATCAAACATCTGATTAAGTGCCGGGATCCGCTCAGCCATTTCAGGGAGCGTTCTGCCGGATTCCAGATAATTTTTAAAATTCTCAAGAAAACCTTCATAGGTCATTTTATAGCGGTCGTGAACTCTGGCGTCGTCGAGGATGATAATCAAATCCTCACGTCCAAAATAATCCATTAAGGTTGAATACGCCGCTTCGAAAGCGAGCGGATAATACTTGTCGTGATCATCAGAGGCATATCCCTGTGAAATGGCTTCCCTCACCTCTTCAAGATGAGCTAAATATTTTTCATCCAAATTCTTCTTTTTAATTCTTTTGTCCAGTTTTTTTATTATGGCATCCGCAATCTGCGCATTGAGAACGAATTCAGTCGCAGGCCTCAGCCTTACGCCGCTCAGTTTTTCAACGGAGCGCTGGGACTCTGGGTCAAAAGAGCGGATCGAGTCAATTTCATCGTCAAAAAACTCGATGCGCACCGGTTCTGCACGATCCACCGGATAAACATCAAGGATTCCACCGCGCACAGAGAACGCGGCCGGACTCTCGACGATCTCCTCTCTCGTATAACCGAGGCGGCCAAGCTCTTGAACCAGCATTGAAATTTCCATGGTCTGACCGACTTCAAGCTTGATTAATCCTGCGGCAAAAACCTCCGGCGGTGCCAGTTTGGTCGACAACGCTTCGACCGGCGCGACATAGACCTTGCCATCTTCATGGTCCAGCAAACTGCATAAAGCAGCAACCCTTTGGTCAATGACGCTTCTCGAATGGGCGAAGGAATCGAATAAGGCCAGCTCTCTCGCCGGGATATAGACCGCATCCTCGGAGAAGCCGGCGTACTGGTCCAAGAATCCCCTGGCCTCACTGTCATTGGGCGCTATGACGAGCATCCTGCCCCTCAAATCCTGACGCAGTGTCGCTACCAGAGCACCCATAGCCCGGCTGTTCAGTCCGTCCACCGAAATAGTCCGGACTTCTCTGCCATAAGCGTCCATGAGTGTGCGGTATTCTTTTGTACTGGCAAAAGCCTGCAGTAATGCCTTCACTTAAATCCCTCTTATCCTTTGATATTATGGCGGTTCATGGCCAGGTCAACGCCGCTGTCGACGATGCAGAGCGCGGCGTCTGCGGCGCTTTTAACAGCTTCTATCACTACAGGCACCTGCTCTTTATCAAATCTGGACAACACAAAATCCGCCATAATCCATCCCGGACCAGGGCGGCCGATGCCAATTCTTATACGCGGAAAGCTTTCATCTGTCAGTCTGTAGATGATGTGCTTCATCCCATTGTGTGAGCCAGCGCTGCCGCTCTTTCGAATGCGGATTTTCCCGATCTCAGTGTCAAAATCATCATAGATGACGATGAGATTAGAAACAGGAATGCCATAATACCGCATCATGTCGTGTACCGCTTCGCCGCTTAGGTTCATAAAGGTCTGGGGCTTTGCCAGGATCACCTTATGACCTTTATACACCGTTTCGCCTATCAAGGCTTTGAACTTGATTTTGGATACCTTAACGGACAATCGGTCAGCGAGGACATCAATGGCATCAAAGCCTACGTTGTGCCGTGTCGCGTCATATTTCTTCCCCGGATTGCCAAGGCCTACGATCAGATACACTTTTATTCCTCCTACTTATAAGACAGATTCATTATAACAAAAAAATGGCCGGAAAAAGAAGTCCGGCCCAATTGTTGTCCTATTGAGTTGCAATTAATTTTAGTCAAACAGCTTTGACACCGAATCATTGTTGAAAATTCTGCGGATAGATTCCGCGAATATGCCCGCTACAGAGAGTTGGACCAGATTGTCGAGCTTGTCGCGATCTTTCTGGTAAATAGTGTCAAGCACAACCAACTCATCAATACCAGAATCTTTAATGCGCTCAATGGCAGGTCCGGACAAAACAGCATGGGTGCAGCACGCGTAAACGTCTTTCGCACCAAGGCCTTTCAGCGCTTTAGCCGCATTGACTATGGTTCCGGCGGTATCAATCATGTCGTCGATCAGAATGACATTCTTGCCGGCGACATCACCAATAACGTTCATAATTTCACTCATGTTCGCTTTTGGACGACGCTTGTCAATAATGGCTATTGGTGCATCCAGCATTTCCGCAAACTTTCTGGAACGCGCAACGCTGCCAAGGTCAGGCGATACAATGACAAGGTCTTCAATCTGTTTGTTTGAGAAGTAATCCGCCAATATAGGGCCGCCTACAAGATGATCCACAGGAATGTCAAAATAGCCCTGAATCTGAGCCGCGTGAAGGTCCATGGTCAGAACACGGTCCGCGCCTGCCGCTGTCAAAAGGTTGGCGACGAGTTTTGCGCTGATTGGATCGCGGGCTTTGGCCTTTCTGTCCTGGCGAGCATAACCGTAATAAGGAATGACTGCGGTGATTCTGCCTGCCGACGCGCGTTTGCAGGCATCGATCATGATCAGAAGCTCCATGAGAAAATTGTTGACGTTGGGAATACTGGTGGACTGAATGATAAAAACATCCACGCCGCGAACTGTCTCGTTGATATTGACAGCGATTTCACCGTCACTGAAGCTGGTAACCTCAGCGTCTCCCAGCGGAAGACCGATTTCCGCGCAAATATTTCTCGCAAGCTCAGGATTTGAGTTGCCTGAAAATATCTTGATCTTTTTGCCTTTCGTGTGCATGTTGACCCTCCAGTCAGTCTTTTTGCCTTCCGGATCTCACTGTTTCCGGAAAATGGTTTATTTTAGGTTGTTCGCTCAACGGTTTTTTCGTTTGACCCAGCCTTCAATGTTTTTTTGCTTATCTCTGGCTATGGCGAGCGAACCACTTGGAACATCTTTGGTAATGGTGCTTCCTGCAGCGACATAGGCGCCTTCACCCACAGTCACAGGAGAAATCAAATTGACATTGCAGCCGACAAACGCGTCATTTTCCACTACAGTTCGGTGTTTCTTTTTACCGTCATAGTTGACGAAGACTACACCGCATCCAAGGTTGACATTTTCTCCGACGTCGCCGTCTCCAACATAAGTAAGGTGGGAGATTTTTGCATCATCCCCAATATTGGAATTCTTGATCTCGACGAAGTCGCCTACCTTAACGCGCTGACCGAGGACAGAGCCCGGCCTCAAATAGGCGTATGGCCCGACGGTTGAATCATCTCCCACAGTACTCTCAATGCCTGTGGAGTCTTTGAAGGTAACGCCATTTCCAATATGGCAGTGCTTCAGTCTCGCATTAGGCCCAATTTCACAGTCTTCCCCAATAACCGTGCCCTTTTCGATAATACAGCCCGGATAAACCACCGTATCACGTCCTACGACAACGTCCGCGTCCACATAGACTGAAGATGGATCAATCATGGTCACACCCTCAAGCATCAAAGCTTTATTAATGCGCTGGCGCAGCAGCGTTTCACATTCACTGAGCTGAACTCTGGAATTGACGCCGCTTATTTCTGCAGCATCTTGCGTTTTATAGGCGCCGACTCTCTCACCGGACTCACGCGCCAACTTGATTAAATCTGTCAAATAATATTCACCTTGGGCATTGTCATTTGTAATCCTCGGAATTTCCGCAAGCAGCGTGTCGCGTTTGACGACATAGACACCGGAGTTGATCTCTTTAATGCATTTTTCTTCAGCAGATGCGTCCTTTTCCTCGACGATGCCGAGTACATTGCCTTCTGAATCTCTCAGAATCCTGCCGTAACCATATGGCGATTCGAGTTCGGCGGTCAGCACGGTGCAGCCCGCACCAGATTTTTCATGATGCTGAACGAGCGCTTCCAAGGTCATTGATGACAGGAGCGGCGTGTCACCGCAGAGAATCAGAACGTGGGCCTCGTCACCTAACGCTTCCAGAGCGATGGAGACCGCATGGCCTGTTCCCAATCGCTCAGTCTGATGGGCATAAAAAATTTCACGCCCGCTGAGGGCCGCTTCGACCGCTGACTTGCCGCTGCCTACGACCAGTATGGTCCGGTCTGAACCGACTTTTGCCGCGGCATCCATAACGTGCTCCACCATAGCTTTCCCTGCAACGCGGTGCAGTACTTTGGGGAGTTTTGACTTCATTCTCGTCCCCTCTCCGGCTGCGAGAATAATTGATGCTAAACTCATGCCTTTCGACTCCTTATATCTTAAATTATGATTTTTTGATCCGTTTGATCGCTTTTCAAAGGGATTATACCATATTTTTAACAAACCAAGGTAACAGAAGAAATAAATCCTGAGGCGCATAGATAAAAAAATACTGAAGCAGGGCTCATGTTCGCCCGTGCTTCAGCACAGTCCGTTCCATCCTGAGCCGCAGACACCACGTCAACTCATATCCTCGGAACGCTTAAAGGTCGGTCAGTTCTTCCGCTTCGTCAAATTCTCCGATGGTCTTCGCGCGGTCGTACTCCGCAAAGATCACATCCTGAAGCATTCTACGCGTCTCCTGGTTGATAGGATGCGCAATGTCACGGTAGTCGCCCTCGCCGACTTTTCTGCTCGGCATGGCGACGAATAAGCCACTCTGGCCTTCAATGATCTTGATGTCGTGAACGACAAAGACATCATCCAGTGTCACCGACACGACGGCCTTCATTTTGCCTTCATCCCGCAGTTTGCGAATCCTGACGTCAGTTATTTTCATCCTCTCGAACCTGCCTTTCGCTCTGTCTGAGTTAACGCGAGTAACAGATACTAATTCAACACCGACACCAGAAATCCTTCATTAATAAAAATTTTTTCGAAATATTTTAAATATTGTGTTACATTTTTTGCCGATGGTTCCTCAGTCGACCATTATTGTTTCAGCCTGACAACGATTTCCTCTCTGGAAACCCGGTCCAGCGTCAGCAGCGCCGTATAATCGCTCACCATTTTATTTTCAGGCTCCGCAGTTTCAAGCAGTACACCAACGCCTTCCACCACACTGCCCAGCTCGTGGACCAGGTCAATCAGACCAAGTACCGTACCGCCGGCACGCATAAAGTCGTCAATAATTAATACTTTGGATCCAGGTTTAATAGCGTTTTTAGAAACATACATGGTTTGAATCTGTCCTGTCGAGCCCGAGACATAATTTATGCTGATGGTTGCACCTTCTGTGACACGGTTTTCGTTGCGCGCGACAACCAGCGGACAGTTCAGCCCGTTTGCCGTCATCATGGCCAGCGGGATGCCCTTGGTCTCCACAGTCAGGACGTAGTCGATCCCTCTGTAAGAAAACATTTCTGCAAAAATCTCCCCGACATCCTTCATAAAATACGGATCATAAAGCAAATCACCTATATAAAGAAATCCACCAGGAATAATCCTTTTTGGATCGCGCATTTTATCTGCAATCTGCTCGAGTATTTTTGTCCTGCGCTCCGGCACAACCACCGGGATGTATTTGACTCCGCCCGCTGCGCCTGCGATGGTTTCAACACGACCAAAAGACATGGTCTCCATGATTTTTTTGACGATGACAAGATCTTCACTGATCGTCGACTTTGCTGCATTAAAAAGCTCCGTAAAATAACCCAGGGTGAAGATCCTGTTTGGTCTGTCGCAAAGTACTTTGACTATAGCCCCTATCCGTTCATTGCGTTTCAGCTTATTGTCCATGAACGCCCTCCATCCGAATGTTATAAAGATTTATCTTTAGTTTATTCGCTTTTTTCTAGGATTTCAAGAAGGATTTTAGTTGAATCTTCGTATTTTCGGATTATCGGGCGGATTTTTTGTTTTTTTAAAGCTTCCACCTCAGGCCACTGATGTATTATCTCAGAATTATGTTGACCTCGATTTAATACTATATATTCTTTCCGGTTATTTATGGTATAATGTCTTCTGACCTTTTATTGATTAAACCACCAAATGTACCCGCGGCTTCAGTCAAGGGTAACCGGTGCCTGATGTATAGTGCTGTATTTAATTGTCCAAAATGAGGAGAATCGATATGCTGGAATTGAATCCTTTCAATAAAAAGTACCATCTGATCGGAATTGGCGGCGTTGGCGTCAGTGCTATTGCAGAAATTCTGCACAACCGCGGCTACCAGGTCTCCGGTTCTGATCTGAAGCACAGTACACTCACTGACAATCTGGAGCAGAAAGGCATTAAAATTTACTTCACCCACGAGGCCTCTCATGTGGATGATGTGGATGTCGTCGTCTATACGACCGCTGTTGGTGCTGACAATCCAGAACTGGCACGCGCCATTGAGCGCGGCATCCCGTGCATTACCAGAGCAGATATGCTCGGCATCATTATGCGGGAATTCAAGCAAAGTCTGGCCATTTCAGGCTCGCACGGCAAAACGACCACGACCTCTATGGTCTCTGTTGTCCTCAGTCAGAGCGATCTGGATCCGACGCTCCTCATTGGCGGAGAAGTTAAAGAAATTGGCAGTAATGCCCGCGTTGGCCATGGAGATATTATCGTCACTGAAGCCTGCGAATATAAAGAGAGTTTTCTGAGCTTCAAGCCTAAGATTTCCGTCGTCCTCAACATAGAAGCAGACCATTTGGATTACTTCAGGGATCTTAACCACATCAAGGATTCCTTCAGACGCTATATTTCCGACACACCTGCAGACGGTGTTCTTATTTTGAACGGTGATGATCCCAATTGTCTCGAAGTTGCGGATGCCGCCAAGTGTCGTGTCATAACTTTCGGACTTTCTGACACGTGCGAGTACCAGGCGACTGACATTGAATTCACTTCGTCCGGATTCCCGCGCTTCAACATCAGCCACAAAGGAAAAATCCTCGCCGCGCTTCACCTTGAAGTCCCCGGAAGGCACAATATCTACAACGCTTTGGCCGCGTTCATAGGCTCCACCTATGTGGGCATTCCGGCGGAGGAAGCTGCCTTGGCGCTCTCCAGATTTAAGGGCGCTGTCCGCCGTTTTGACCATTTAGGCGAAAGGGATGGCGTCAAAATTATAGACGACTATGCCCATCATCCTTCAGAAGTCAAAGCTACCCTCAACGCAGCGAAGAATGTGCCTCACAATAAGATTTTCTGCGTATTCCAGCCCCATACCTATACTCGGACTCACGAGCTGCTGAACGATTTTTCAACAGCCTTCGACCAGGCTGACGTCGTGATTATTACAGATATCTACGCTGCCAGAGAAAAGGATACCGGCCTGATCCACTCAAGGGATCTCGCAGAAATGATTAGGACTTCAGGCAAAGAAGCCTTCTATATTTCATCCTTTGAAGAAATCGCCTCCTATCTGAAAGACCACACTGCTTCCGGCGACTTGGTCTTCACCATGGGTGCGGGCAATATCAACGAGCTTGGAAAGTTAATACTTGAATAGATGGTTCGAAAAGGGGTCCTGTGCCAATTTCAAACGAAATTGGCACAGGACCCCTTCTTCATTCGGGATATTAAATATCAAACTTAAACGGGTGCCCACTTACGGAGCACCCGTTTATTGCGTTAATTTGTATTATCTTCACTTTCAGCGCCAGCTTCCGCTTCAGCAGCTGCCGCTGCTTCCGCCGCAGCATCACTCTCCGGCGTGCGTTCGTAAATGCCTTTCATTAACTCATAAGTCTGCTCGGGATCGTGGAACAGGTAGGATCCGCCATTTTTCATGCCGACCTCCCCTGGAATAGTCGTGGACTCGAGCTTCGAAAAGTCGACGCCAATACCCACAGAAGCCAGGTAAACCATATCCCCCAGGTTCATGTCTGTTTCAAGGTAATCAAAAACCGTTTTGATGACCATAGGCAGTTTAAGGCCAATAGCTTTCTTGGCGAGCGTCACGACAAATTCCTGCTGACGTCCAATTCTTGGCAAATCGCCCTGGCCCTCAGAGCCGTTGTTTTTACGCCACCTGAGATATTCGACCGCTTCCTCGCCGTTTAAGGTCTGCAAACCCTTGTCGAAATGAATGTGCAGCGGCGGATCCGCGTAAGGATCGTCATAGTTCATGTCGAAAGGCACGTCAATTTCGATGCCCTTAACGACGTCAACGACCGCCTCAACGGCTTCATAGTCGAGTTTCACGTAATGATGTACCGGCACGCCCAGGATGGCGCTGACTGCCTTGGCTACACCAGGGGCACCGCCGTCGTCTCCTTTAAAGCCGTAAACCGCGTTGATCTTTCTTAAATCTGCTGCGTCTTTGCCTTCAATGTGAAAATAGGTATCTCGGGGTACTGAAACAATATTCCCAAGCTTATTTTTCGGATCAAAGGAAAGCAGCATCAGCGTATCACTTCGACCACCGTCCACACCCACCAGAAGCACATTGATCCGCTTACCGTCTTTGACCATTCTCTCCAGTTCATTGGAGGGTTCCTGCTCAGCTGGATCGCCTGGATTCAACGGATCGACATCACTTCCTCCGCCCAGGGTATAGAATTTTTGATAGGCAAAAATTCCACCGGCAAATAGGAGTGAAAACGCGATAAACGCGATAAAAAATACTTTGACATAGTATCTCATTGAATTCCCCTTCCACGGCTCAAGGCAGAAACTGAGACCGCCAAAAAATCACTATTCATATCATACCACAGAATTATTTTTCGACTAGGGGCCAGCCAAAAATTAATTCTTTCTTAAGAATATTACTTTGCACTGTAGTCGTAGAAGCCCTTTCCGGACTTTCTGCCCAGCAGGCCGCCACGCACCATTTTTCTCAGAAGCGGATGCGGCCGGTACTTGGAGTCCCCAAACTCATTGTAGAGGACTTCCATGATGGCCAGATTCACGTCATTGCCAATCAGATCTGCCAGTGCCAGAGGCCCGATGGGGTGATTGGCGCCCAGCATCATTGCTTTGTCAATGTCCTGAGGTTCTGCTACGCCATCTGCCAGCACGCCTATGGCTTCGTTGATCATAGGGATCAGGATCCGATTGACGACAAAACCCGGTGCCTCTTCGACACGGACCGGTTCCTTGCCCATGCGCTCGGACAGCGCTTTTATAGCCTCGTAGGTCTCAGGGGAGGTTGCAATGCCGCAAATGATCTCAACAAGTTTCATCAGCGGTACCGGATTAAAAAAGTGCATGCCTATGACCTTATCCGGTCTGTTCGTCGCAGAAGAAATTTCCGTGATGCTGAGAGATGACGTGTTGGTAGCTAAAATAGCGCTTGGCTTTACTACACGATCCAGAGCAGCGAAAATCTCCTTCTTGATCTTCATGTTCTCAACGGCAGCTTCGATAATCAGGTCACAATCGGCAAGATCTTCATCCTCTGTGGTCCCGAATATTTTATGGAGCAAGATGTCCATTTGCGTCTGATCCATTTTTCCCTTTTCAACGAGCTTTGAAAAGGTTTTGTTAAGCGTCGAAAACGCCTGATCCAGCAGCTCATCATTAAGCCCCTTCACGACAACGCGCTCGACGTCGCTCATTGCGACAGCCTGAACAATCCCGAGGCCCATAGTGCCAGTTCCAATAATCCCTATTGTTTTCATGCTTGTCTCCCCCTAGCGGTGCTTGGCTGTGTATTTTGACTTATCGACAAATGCCTTCATGGCGCCCTTTTGATCTTCGGAAGCGAAGGTCAGGCCAAAGACAGCGCTTTCGTAAGCGCAGCCCTGACCTATTTCAAGATCCAGACTTTGACGCATGGCTTTCTTGGCGTACTTGACCGCCACCCACGGGTTGGCAGCGATTTTCTCAGCGAGTGCCAAAGCCTGTTCCATTAGCGCCTCATCCTCGTAGACATGGCTCACCAGCCCAATTCTCAGAGCTTCCTCAGCTTTGATTAAAGAACCCGTCAATATCAGTTCCATGGCTGACGCCATACCCACCAGCCGCGGCAGCCGCTGGGACGCGCCAAAACCGGGCGTGATTCCCAAAGTCACCTCAGGCTGCCCCATCTTAGCGGACTTGCCGGCAAGGCGCAGATCACACGCCATTGCGAGTTCGCATCCACCACCTATGGCGAAGCCATTGATTGCAGCTATGACAGGCTTTTCAAGGGTTTCAATCCGAGTCATCACCTTCATGCCCAGTTCGGAGAAGCGCTGCCCCTCTTCAGGCGACATGACGGACATGGCCTGAATGTCCGCGCCCGCTACAAAAGCTCTGCCTGCCCCTGTCAAGATCACTGCTCTGGTCTCAAGTGCCGAGTTAAGCTGCTCCATGCACTCGTAAAGTTCCACAAGCACAGCTTCATTAAGCGCGTTCAGCACCTCAGGCCGATTCAGCGAAACAACCGCAACGGCATTTTTCTGTTCGACTTTCAAATAATCGTATGACATAGTGCCCCCTCCTCTTACAGTGATCTATTCAAAGCTTCGAGCAAAAACCCGAAGACAATGGCCGTAATCCCAAGCAGCCCCGGCAATACCCCAAAGGACTCATAAGTTTTGGCATTTTTGGGTTTTGCGCTGTCTGAATCATACTCCATCTTCATGTAGTATTCAAACCGCTTTCTCGGTGTTCCCACCAGCATGGCCGACGCGTAAAGCAGACAAAGTACGCCCACTGAAAATAAAACGACATAAATGCCCTGCAGCAGTTTCAGTTCCGTCAGAAGCGCCGCCAAAATGCCGATTATCACCGACGCACCCAGCATAATGCCTGTAAATTTAAGATAAGACTGCAAGAACGCCATTCGCACAACTCCTTCACAATACCATCGGCAAAAGCCTGTAATGGCCTGTCTATCACATTATACACCACTTCCGAGCCGACCGCGAGGGAATCTTGACGGCCTCTTAAAGGGCTTATTTGACAAGTTGCATTCGCGGATCCCAATCTGTGAAATTGTATAACTGCTAACAGAAACCTTTGCCGATAGTCATTAAAAGTTAGAATTTTCTGGACTCTGACATTGCATTTCGTGAAGCGATTTTGTATGATAGTTAAAATGTGTTTCCGCGGGTTGCCCTAAGCCGACTTCAGCGGACATAATATACAGATTGCAGGAGGTTTTTTTATGAGTAACTCATTCAGCATGGTCGCGCCGCATTCAAAGCGCCCCGTCGTTCCTGACGTCATTTTCGGCACCGGCCGAGAGGCCCAGGACGCTGAAGCAAAGTACGGTTTTGAAAAAGTGATCAATTCCACCTTGGGTGTTCTGATGGACGACAGTGGTCAGCTGGCGTTTCTTCCAACGGTCATGGAGCGGTTTCACGCCTTGCCGGATGCCGAACTGGGTGCCTATGCCCCCATCGCCGGACTTCCGGATTATTTGAGTGCCGTTCAGGACGCGTGCTTCAGAGGTCATAAGCCGAATGCTTATTCTGAGGCGGTTGCGACGCCGGGCGGCACAGGGGCCATCAAGCATGCCGTCTGGAACTACACGGAAATGGGCGATGAGATTCTGATCGCCAACTGGTACTGGGCACCTTATAAGACCATTGCCGAAGAGCACGGTCGCCGGGTCAGGACTTTCGATTATTTTAAAGGAGACGGCATGAACGTCGACGCGTTTAAAGCCGCAGCGTCAGAGCTGATCGCCGCCCAGGAACGCGTCCTGATCATCCTGAACACACCTGCTCACAATCCGACAGGCTATTCCATCTCCGACGGAGAATGGCAGGACATCATGGGCTTCCTCAGGGAAAAGGCAGCGGATCCTTCCAAGAAAATCATCCTCATGGTGGATGTCGCCTATATTGATTTCGCTGGCAGCATTGACAGTTCCAGAGACTTTTTCAAGCACTTCGGCGACCTGCCGCAGAACTTGCTGATTCTGACGGCCTTCAGCCTTTCAAAGGGTTACACCATGTACGGCATGCGGGGCGGCGCCATTATCTGCCTGGCGGCTACACAGGATTTGGCTGCGGAATTCAAAGACGTCTGCGCCTACTCCAACCGCGCGGCTTGGTCGAATGGCACACGGGCCGCCATGCGGATCCTGGCGGATATTTATAAGGACCCTGCGCTGTTTAACAAGGTCGAAGAAGAGCGCCAGGTCTTTAAGGCGATGCTGGACCACAGAAATGCAGTTTTCATGGAAGAAGCCCAAAAGGTCGGCCTTGAAACCTGTCCCTTCAGAGATGGCTTTTTTATCACCATTCCGTGCAAGGACCCGGCTTCGGTTTCAAACGCGCTTAAAAAAGAGAACCTGTTCGCGATTCCGCTTCAAGGGGGACTCAGATTCGCACCGTGCGCGGTTTCTGAGGAAAAGTGCCGCATAGCGCCGGCCATGATTAAGAAGTACGTCTAAGGCTAAAGCCTGAAGCAGGGACTGTTTCGAATTCCACTCACTATCCAAGTATGAAAGAAGCGGGCCGCGGCCCGCTTCTTATTTGTTGAATTCATGACATTGGAATCGAAAACTTGAGGATCACAATGAGCAGCTTTGCCCAACGTGGAAATTGGTGTCAGACACCTATTTCCTTTTTCAAAAATCAAGCGCTTTCCCATCTACAATCACATAGAGCATCAACGCAATGGTCCCCACCGTAATAAAAATGTCCGCTACATTAAAGACCGCGAAATTGATCAACGTGAAGTCGAAGAAGTCGACCACGTAATTGTAGCGCATCCGGTCGATCAGATTGCCTAAGGCGCCGCCTATGATCATGGCAAGCGACAGCAGGAGAAGTACTGAACTTCCGCTCTTGATCTGACGGTACAGCAGCCCAATCATGAACAGGATCACCAGCGAAGTGAAGATGATCAGGATCAGCTGTTTATCTCTCAAAATACTGAACGCCGCGCCGGTATTGCGCGTAAACGTCAAATGAAACACATCCGGTATCAGTTCAATGGAACGCACCGGCAACAACTTGCTGATCGCCAGTTGCTTCGACCACTGGTCTATGGCAATAATAGCGATAATCAAACCCCAATAAATCATGTTTCCCTCCTTGTTTGCTATTGCAACGGCGATACCAGCCTGCCGACAGCTTCCAGCAATTTTCTGCGGAACGGCCGTTTCTTGAATGCGTCGTAGTCCAGCAAGCTGCTGTCCTCCATGTCCCTGTAAAAATCCTCTTCCAGCCTGCGCACCACTTCAGGATCGTAAATAAAGGCGTTCACCTCAAAGTTCATCTCCAGGCTGCGAATGTCCAGGTTGGCTGTGCCAACTGAAGCCGCCACGCCGTCCATGAGCAGCACCTTGCTGTGAATAAAGCCGTTCTGGTACTCGTAGACTTTGACGCCGGCCTCCAAAAGCTCCTCAATATTATCCTGCGTTGACCAGAAGACAAAGAAATGGTCCGGCTTGGATGGGATTATAATTCTAACGTCGATCCCGCTGAGCGCCGCGGTGATCAGCCCCATTTTCAGGCTTTCCTCCGGCACCAGATAGGGCGAAGTGATCCAGATCCTGTCCTCTGCCGATGAGATCATGGCAAAATACGCCTGCAGAATCGTCTTCCAGTTTGAATCCGGCCCGCTGGAGATGACTTGAGTCATGGTCTCACCGTAATTGAAAAGCTTCGGAAACATCCCCTCCGGTTTGACATCCATCCCAGAGACAAACGCCCAGTCGTTTAGAAAAATGTCCTGGAGCGAGTAGACGGATTCGCCCTCCATCATGATGTGCGTATCCCTCCAAAAGCCCAGTTGCTTTTTGCCCAGATACTCATCCCCGACATTGTGGCCGCCCAGGAAGCCCGTATGGCCATCCACAATGACAATTTTCCTGTGATTCCTGTAATTCAGCTCCCTCGACAACACGGGAAAGGTCACCGGAAAGAACGGACAGACCTCACAGCCATTGTCCTTCAAATCTTGAACGTACCCTTTTCCCAGCTTCCAGCACCCGACGCTGTCATAGATGAGGCGAACGCGGACGCCTTCCCTGGCCTTTCGGATCAAAAGCGCCTTAAACTGGTTGCCCAGAATGTCGTTTCTTATGATGAAAAACTCGACATGAACGTGGTCTCTGGCCTGTTCTATGCGCTCGAAGATGCGCTCAAAAGTTGCCTCTCCGTTGGTCAGAACCTCGACCCTATTATTGATGGTAAAAGGCGAGTTGGAATTTCGAAGCAGCAGATTGATCATCCGGTTATTGACCGTGTCCGCTTCACCTCGAAACAACTCAATGTAGTCTATGATTTCCTTCTGAATCTCAGCGGCATTTTCCATATTGGACCGCGGATAGTCGCCGCTGCGCTTTTGCCTCACCCTGTAACGGTCGCGGTAGTGCCCGCCAAAGAGGATATAGAAGACAAATCCCACAAAGGGCAGCAAATAGAGCACCAACAGCCAGGAAATGGTCTTGGATGGATTCTTGTTCTCAATCAATATAACAGTACCCACCAAAAAAATATAGATGGCAAACCCCCAGTTGATAAAGGTTTTGAGCCCCGCTAAAAAAGCCTGTTCAAAGAAGGCGCTCTGCATCAGAAGGACATACGCTTCAAAGATCAAAGCGCCGACGGCAATCAACACCAAAGCGACGATGCTTCTTCTCAGGATTTTATCCATGTCTTATCGCAGCTCCTTCCCCAGAATTTACAGCTGTTATTTCAGAGACTTGAGGCTGATCTCCACATAGTGGATGGGTATGCCCAGTCTGGTGAAACGATCCTCATACTCCGTCGTGATGATGCCCTCCGGTGCGCTTCGCTCGAACTTTCCCCGCGGCAGAATGCCGTGTAAATCGAGGGACAGGTTTCTGAGCTTGAGGTCGAGATCGAAGCACTGATTGAGGGTGAATTCGAAAAGGTCGCGGTTGTCGGTTTTGACGTGCACCCAACCATCGGCAGACAAAATCTTTGAATAGCTCTTAAGGAACCTGTGATGGGTCAGGCGGCGCTTGTCGTGACGGCCTTTTGGCCACGGATCGCTGAAATTCAGATAGAGATGCGACACCTCATCGGTTGCGAACCAAGTGTCAAGTTCTCGGATATTGCCGTGGATAAACCTGATATTGGAAAGGCCCTGAGCCTCCGCGCGCTCTATGGCCTGCAGGATGACTTCGCCCTTGATTTCCACCGCCACAAAATTAAGGTTGGGGTAACGGGCTGCGAGCCCCGTCACAAACTGGCCTTTGCCGCACCCCAGTTCAAGGTGGACAGGCATATCATTTGAAAAGACCTTATGCCAACGGCCTTTAAATTCTTCCGGCTTTCTGATCAGCAACTCGCCTTTGACCGACAGCTTCTCGTCCGTCCCGGGCTTTTTTCTCATACGCATGTTGAATCCCTCCAGAGAGATTATACCACAACCCTTTGACAGGTAACACCTTGGCGCTTTTAACTTCAAGGGCACTTATTTCAGACCTTATTTCAGACGCCGCTCAAAGCAAAAGGAGCGCGCCCGCGCTCCCTGCAAATACTTATTAATTCGAGATCTTCAGGCACTGCCAAGGAGCGCCCTTTAATCTTCCGTAAAAATCCTCGGATTATCGCTGAACTGCGCAAGCCGCTCTGCCTCTTCCCGGGTCAGTTTCCCCTGGTCGCGGAGCAGCTCCAGCAGTGTCGGATAATCCGTCAGTGTCTCATAAGGCATGTTGCGCTCTGCCAATCTGAGCTTCATGGACTCAAAGCCGTAGTTGAAAATGCCGTAGATCTTAAGCACCTCCAGGCCTTCCGCCTCCAGCGCCTCCACGCATTTCAGCGAGCTGCCGCCGGTGGAAAGGAGGTCCTCTACGAGGAGCACGCGCTGCCCGGCCTTGTAGGGCCCTTCGATCTGATTGCCCTTGCCGTGCTCTTTCTGGCTTGAACGGACATAGACCATGGGTTTCTCCAGAATGTCGCTGACCCACGCACCATGAGGAATGCCGGCAGTTGCCGTCGCGGCGACGAGGTCAAACTCCGCCCCGAAGTCTTCCGTCATCTTCTGGGCAATGCCTCGGGCTATGCTCTTTCTGATGTCCGGGTAACCAATGACCAGCCTGTTGTCACAATAAATTGGGGACTTGATCCCGGATGCCCAGGTAAACAAAGCGTCCTCTCCCCGAATGCTGACAGCGCCTATGGAAAGCAGCATCTCCGCGTAATCCTTGCCTGATTTTATGTCCATTTCCATCCCTCCACGTGATTCATTCTTTTTAAAACTTTGCCGATAGTCGCAAATTCAAACTTTCTCGCGCCACCCTAAAAGCAAATCATCATTTCAACGCGCCAGACGTATAACTGTTGCCTGCGTTCCAAAGGAGATATTCATCCACCCCGTTTGCCTTCAGCGCCTCAATTTGGGCTCTGAGTTCAGCTTCACCGTAACGGATGTGACCTCTGACCCAAGTGGCGGTAAAGTCCTGAATCCACGGGCGGAGCGTTCCAGGCGTTTCAATGTTGAGGTTGCGGTCCATGGAATCCTTGATCCCCTTGTCAATGACGCCATACGGGTTGGCATCCGGAACGGCATAGCCGTAATTGCCCGGACCATAGTGGCTTGGATACATCATTGGACACAGATAATCTACGACATTTGAGATGGCTTCCCAGTGCTGTCCTATGCCGACGTCATTCTGGGAGGATGCCGCCCAGCCAAAGACGTCAGCTGCTGTATAGACACCAAGCGGGCTCAGCCGTTCATGGGCATAGACAAGAAATTTCTGAATGGCTGCGGTCTTGGTCTCATTTTCTGGATTTCTGTAGTCCAGGGAAGCGTCAAGCTTGCCGCCGTTCGACGCCGGAAAGCGCACGTAATCGAACTGGATTTCGTCAAAGCCGAGTCTAGCCGCTTCTTCTGCCACAGAGACGTTATAATCCCACAGCATGCGGTCATGAGGAGATACCCAAAGGATTTTATCATTGCCTACATAGGGCTGACCGGTAGCGCGGACCGTGATCGCACGCTCCGGATGTGTCTTAGCGAATTTAGGCGATTTAAAGGTGACAATTCTTGCGATCAAATAGATGTCCTTTTCCTTCAGTCGCTTAATGAAGGCGTCCATGTCCTTGATATAAACTTTGTCGTTGACACCAGGAACGAATTCTTCTGCCTTCTCGCTCTTAAAAAGAAGGTGACCGTTGTCGTCCAGCACGTCGATGACAAAAGCATTGATATCTGTTGTGTCCGCCAGATGGATCAACTGCTCAAGCTTAGCGCCTGCCGCCGAATGTCCTGTGACGTAGACGCCTTTGACCTTAACCCTTGGATTTTCGGGATATTCATAGGGCCTTACAAACGCCCCATAGTCCGCACCCGCGTATGGCGACTGGATCAGCTCTGACCTGGAAGCCGCGAGTCCGTTTGAATCCATCCATCCCAGGGCTGCGGCATCCTCATAAGTCCGCTTCACTTGAAGCAGCTCACCTGACCCATTAGCCGCGGATTTCCTGCTCACCACGTAGAAGGACGTACCTTTCCTAAAGGTGCCTGCAGCGGGCTCTGCCAAGCTTTCAGCGGTGTAGACCGACTTGCTTTCGGCTTTGACATAAACTGTATTTTTTAAGATCTCTTCCCTCAGCCTCGCCTCGAGAACGGCACGGCCTTTTTGTATGGCATCTCTGATGTTAAGGTTGCTCGCGATTAAGGCGTGATCCGCGGTTGTTATGATCTGGCCGGATTTAAAGGCATCCCCAAAGCCGTTCACCGTCTCCTGTGCCGGACTCGCGCTGCATGCGCCCAGTGTCAGGATGGCAAGTGCACCTGCCACAATGCCGACTGCGCGTCGACCATGGCGCTTTGGTGCGTATGACTTTCTTTTTTCAATAATAAACTTAAACACAGGCCACCTCATTCTCGACTGCAAAACTGAAGACAGGAATCACTTTTCAGGCTTCCTGCCTTCAGACATAACAGTTCGATTTCTTTATGTCGTTGCTGGCATGATCCACTTTAAACCATTATCAAAAGGTTTGGCACTAACTCCGCCAATCCACTGTTTCGTTTAAATTTTATCATACCCATCCCATTTCTGTCGATGGTCATTCGCTTGTTGGTTTTACATAATCTTTTTATCAGAGGTTCTCTTTCTCTCTCGAGCTTTTCCGCAAGCACTTATTGCCACGTTATTCAATGACGATGACAGACGCTTCACCAATACTGATCCAGTCATACAGGAATTTCGCGTGGCTGGTGTAGTTCCTCACACATTTGTGGGATCTCGGAACTGTCCCAAGTCCTGACGAGAATTCGATCATGCCGGGATCCTTGTAATCGACGATTCTGACCGCCGTCACCGCAGGGGTCACAACATTGCCCGCAGCGTCGTAGACCGCAGGAGAGATGACCACGCGCTGTCTGACCAAGGTATAGTTGACCGGCACGCCGTGAATGAAGGCCCCGCCATTGAAGCGGATGGCATATGGCGCGTAACCGGCAAGTTCTTTGGTTTCGTCGTCCAGATAAAGGAACTTGTCTCGGGTATAAATCGCCATAAAGTCCCCAAGATCTGTTGGATAGCGATACTTGTCCTGGGCGCCTGTCGTCGCGTAGACATAGGAGATCAAATGCCATTTGCCGTCGATTTTCTCAAAGACGCCTTCATTTTGATTTTTTCTGTCAATGACGATTGTCTGCTTTAATTCCTGAATCGAATTTCTTTCAGTGATATACTTCTTAGGAATATAAAAGGTTTCCCTAAGGTCAATGACGTTGACTTTGTAGAAGTTGCCGGACTCACCCAAAATGTCCACCAATCGTCCGTCCTGGATATACCTGAAGGTCGACGAAGTGTTTGGCTCCTTATAGCCGGGAGCGGCTTGATAGCGCTCGATACCGTAGTTGTCCTGGGCATATTGGCCCTGGAACAGCGGCGGTGCACCGTTTACATTTCTGAAATTGTCAATATAGCCGGTTCTCTTACCATTGACGTTCTTTTCAAGGTGCAGCAGTTCAGCGACCATTTTGTCAAATTGGAATTCCCTCTTCGTCGCAAGATCCGCCGTGATGAAGCCAAAACGGTTTATGCCGTTGATATCTTTCCAGTACACGCGGTACCAGTAAGGGCTGCTGGTGCTGCTCCACTTGCGGCCTTCCACCTTTTGGATGACTGCAAGCTTTTCGTTAAGTTGAGCTTTTTTGATGACTTTCCCGTCAAGTCCGGGTTTACTGCGGATGTTGGTCGTTCCATTCAACATCACAACATAGTGCTCCGGCGCAGGGTATCTGTCATATTTGAGTGTCACTGACAGGTCTTCGGGCAGTTGAGAGTAATAGGTTTCAAGGATGGTATAAGGTTTCCCTGCATCAATGTCAACACCATAGGCATAGGTGCTGCTGATCGCCATGGTCAATAATAACATGGCTGTGATCAGGATTTTTGGCAGTTTATGCGTGTGCCGTTCTGATGCGGTGGTCTTCTTTCGACTCCAGGTCATCATAGCAGCAATCCTCCTTTTGCCTGTCTTCCCGAGACACCAAACAGACTCTGCGACAGATTGTTTTCAGCCTGCAGAATATCCAGTTTTTGGGTTGCATGGTGTTAAGCTCTAAAACTTGTAACAGCCTGCGATCCAGTAGTCTCCAGGAATCATAGCTTTTTCAGCGCACTGCGTTTCACCGACAAGCCAGCTTCCGGAAAAACCCTTGCTCTTCATGGCGCTGTCCAGATAGAGCATAGCAATTCCGGCGTCGATCAGACCTGTGTGCGCTTCGAGAGTTTCGTTGCGCTTCATGGCCAAAATCAGCCTGTCTGATTGTAAGACGAATCTCCACGGCTGTAGGTTCCCCCAAGATGGTGCAAAACGCATATAGAAAAATACTTCTTCGAAGCCGAGCTGCTCGATTTCTGTCAGCGACATGACATTGCCAAAAGTTTTGTTGAAAACTATTTCGCTGATTGACATCCGATCACTGTGAGATTCATCCTTGTAGGAAGCGTCAATGTACGGATAGCCAAATTTTGTCAAAGCAGATGCTGAGTGGTCTCCAGAAGCGTCATAAATTCTCGAAAGTCTGGTGCCGCCTTTTGGCTCGCCAAAAGCGAGTATGGATGCTACCACAAGGTCGCTCTGAATGCCGAGTTTCTCTTTGACGAGATCACTTTTAGCCGCCGTCTGAAGCCAGCAGCTGCCCAGGTCAATCTTGGTAAGCTCAAGGCTCAGCCACTCTCCTGCATGACCTGCCGCAATGAAGTTCTCTTCACGGTCTTCACACATCATGACGAGGTAATGAGGTGCTTTAATCATGATACCATGATACCCGACAGTGCCGTCTAAAGCCTTAAAAACACTGCTTCCATCCTGAAGCACGCCAATTTCGACGCTGGCTGTCTCCGTGAGTGGGGGTATGCTTGTGATGGTCTCCCGGACGTGATTCATTATATTGGCGGAAAGTGCTGCGTCTTTGTACTCTCGGGTCGTTTTGCGTTTTTCCATGACTTTGATCATTTTCAACTGGATCACCTCATTAAAGTATTCATACACTGTACAAAATTATACCATAGTCCTAAAGTCTGGTGTGAAAATGTTCCTCTGAAGACTCAAAAACGGGAATTTCTCTGTGTACTGGGTATAACAGTTAGAGTAATCCTGAGTTTCGAGATTTTTGTGTTGTAATTTATAATCTACCCAAATAAAACTAAATTATTGATTCGAATTTTGAAAGGGGCGTTTACGTTGAACATCAGATTTTTAGGCGCAGCCGGGCAGGTCACTGGCTCAGGTTGTTTGCTTGAAGGTGCGGGCCATAAGTTTCTTGTCGATTTCGGACAGTTCCAAGGGGATGAGGTTATTGTTCGACAGAATTACCAGCCACTGGATTTCAAAGCTTCAGAAATCGATTTTGTCATTCTGACCCATGCCCACATCGACCACTCCGGACGCCTGCCTCTCCTTTATAAGCAGGGGTTTCGCGGCAAGATCTTCTGTACCTATCCCACGGCAGCGCTTGCAGAAATTCTCATGAAGGACAGCGGAAAAATTCACGAGGAAGAAAACGAATGGGAAAACAGAAAGCGGATGCGCGCCGGTCTTGACGCGGTCGAACCGCTGTATTCCTTTGAAGACGCGGAGGAAACTGTTCCCTATTTGTACCCTATGCCTTACAGAAAAAAACACCAGGTCTCTGAATCCCTGTCCTTTGAATATTTCGATGCCGGTCATCTCCTGGGCTCATCCTCTGTCAGGATCGAATGGTTCGAAGACGGTTTGTTGAAATCCATTCTCTTTTCGGGTGATCTTGGCTCAGGCAATAATCCAATGCTCCCTGCCGCGGACCATCCCGAGCCGGCTCAGGCCGTCGTCATTGAGTCCACTTATGGTCTGGAATACCACCACAATATGCGGCGCAGAGCTTCTCAGCTGGCGGAAATCATTGAAGAAACCATGGAGAAGGGCGGCACAGTCCTGATCCCATCTTTCGCAGTAGGAAGAACTCAGGAAATCATTTTCGAGTTGAAAGCCCACTATGTCAGTCTAGATCGGCTGGATGACTTTTACGACATCCCCATCTACGTGGACAGTCCGTTGGCCATTCATGCGACCGGGATCTACGAGAAGTTCGCCGACTATTACAGACCGGAAATTGCAGCCAAAGTCAAGAGTCCTGAAAATCCTTTTGATGCACCTAATGTCACCTATGTCTCCGAGCATGAAGCCTCCATGGCGCTGGACCGCTCACCCAAACCCAAAGTGATCATCTCCGCCAGCGGCATGTGTGAGGCCGGCAGAATCCGTCACCATTTGAAGCATTATCTTTGGAAGAGAGAGACCACACTGGTGTTCATTGGCTTCCAAGCCGAAGGGACTCTGGGCCGTGCGCTGAAGGATGGCCTGAAGGATATCCACCTCTTCAATGATCCTATAAAGGTCAATGCCCGCATCGAATTCGTCGAGGGTTACTCAGGACACGCGGATCAAGCCGCTCTGGACAGTTGGCTGGAACCCCTCGAGCCGCATTTGAGCCATTTGATCATCAACCATGGCGAAGCGCCTAGAAGCCATGCTTTTGCGGAGGTGATGGAAACAAGACTACCTGATGTCAAAGTGATCGTTGCAGATATGAATGAACAATATTTATTATAACTTTTAATCTGGGGTTTATAATATTGATAAGCGAAAGCGCGAGCTCGCCAGTAGGTATTCCTTCTGGCGAGCTCGCGCATTAATTTTATAATCTATGCCGCTTGACTTGTGATTCTCGAAGGATCATCAGCAAGCTTCATCATGGTTATGCCTGTCCAACCATAAAAAATCGAAATTAGCGGATTTATAATGTTAAGGAAGCAAAAAGGCACATATGCCCAAGGTGTCAGTCCAAGAGTTGCAATCATCATTGCCCCACAAGTACTCCATGGGATCAATGGCGAAGTCAGAGTTCCAGAATCCTCCAAACATCTCGACAGATTTCTCGGGGCAAGACCTTGCTCTTCAAATGCTTTTTTATACATGCGGCCTGGTATAACAATGGCGAGGTACTGTTCTCCTGCCAAGGCATTCAGAGCAAAGCAGCTGAGTATAGTCGCCGTCACAAGACCACCGACGCCTTTAGCAATTGTAAGGATCCCCTTAGCAATGGCTTCCAGCATACCCGACTTCTCCATGACCCCTCCAAAGACCATAGCGCACAGGATCAGACTGACAGTCCACAGCATTGAGTCCATGCCGCCTCGGCTCAACAGACCATCTATCATAGCGTTGCCGGTTTCTGAAGTATATCCATAATGGAAAGATGTGAGGACGTCGACCAGCGATGCGCCCTGAAGCACGATAGCAAATATTGCACCAATCATAACACCACCGAACAAGCCAGGCAATGCTGGTACTTTAAGAACCACTAATGCAATAACCAAAATTGGACCCAATAAAAGTACTGGACTTAAACTGGAGAATTGTGAAGCTAAGCCGCTTTGAAGCATCTCTATTTGAGATGCTTCCATTTGATTTGACCCAAATTTAAAGCCTAGGATAGCGAAGAGCACTAGAGAAATCAGGAAAGACGGACCCGTCGTATAGATCATGTGTCGGATATGATCGAACAATTTCGCACCTGCCATAGCAGGCGCCAGGTTCGTTGTATCTGAAAGCGGACTCATCTTATCACCAAAATAAGCTCCTGAAATAACCGCACCACCTGTCATTTCCGCAGGTATTCCTAATCCTGCTCCAATGCCCATTAGCGCTATTCCTACAGTACCCGCGGTACCCCAGGAGGATCCTGTGGCAATTGAGACTATTGAGCTTATAATGAGTGATGCAACCAAAAAGAATTTAGGATTCATAATTTTAAGTCCATAATAAATCATAGATGGCACAATGCCAGAGATCATCCAAGTTCCAATCAGCATGCCAATAACCAGCATGATCAGAATGGCAGGCATCGCCATTTTGATTGTGTCAACGACACCCTCTTCCAGAGTATTCCAAGAGTATCCAAGTTTCCAGATCGCAATAGCCGCTGCAAACATTGCTGCCAAGAATAGTGGGATATGTGGTTCCAAACTTATATCATCGAGTCCAATTATTTCCTCTATAGGCAAAACAGAGAACATTAAAAGAATGATAACAAAAATTACAGGAATAATCGCCAATTTGATACTCGTTTCTTTGATGGCTTTTGTTTTCAATTCATATCCCTCCAAATTCTTAATAATGATTCAATCAAGCCTACCTGTATCGTCAATATATACTACGCCCTCACTGGTTATGACCACTTCTGCAGAAATAAAGTTTCGGGATCCTACTCCGACATTAATCACTCCGCCCGGCTGATAAACTTCAATTTTCCGATCCCGGTGGTTCATCGACAAATGAGCTCCAAGCGAGTAACTCCCTGAACCACACGCCCGCTCAAACACTTTGCTTCCACTGTCCCTGACATAGACGAATGGTTTTATTTCAAATTTATCCGTTGCATATTGTCTGTAGGGTATGATACCAATGGCTTCAGATGAGGTTATGTCAATCAACTCTGACAATAATTCATCATAAAGATGCAATTCCAACTCACAATCAGCAACAAAATGACTTATGCCGTTCAAATCAACCAAACTTCCTTCGAGCGAGCCAAACGATCCTGAGATGCTAAATTTCTCAATACCTACCGGATCCGGCATTTCACCAGTTACAACATAGCGGATTGGGGAAACAGATTTCGTCTCGCACCACAGCGATGATTCAACACCAGATGAGTCCATATAAAACGAGCCAATTGGGCATATTCCCTTGTAGGTTCCATATGCTGCAGCAGATAAAAGCGCATTGCCGCAGAACTCGCCACCCGCCATTTCTATACGGATATTAGACAATTGGTGTGTAGGTTTAACGATAAAACCAACCTGTTCGGCATTTAAGGAATCATAGCTCATCACTGATTTAGAAACCTTCTTATAGTCTTTTGGATCGACATAATCTGTAATCAGAATCGTCATATTCTGCGCTGGACTGATTTTGACATAGTTCAGCTTCATTTAGCTCCTCCCCAGTATTCAATTATTCTTAAATAATTAGTGAATGATGCGTTTATTTCAGGCGCCCTGTGTCAATTATTATATTCACAGTATTCAAAATTGTCAATTATATTGTACAAAAATCCAGTCAAATTTATTCTCATTTATTCTTTTTAGACTTTTAGAAAATTTTATAAAAACGCTTATACATTCTAATGTATGACGTTGACTCACTTCTAAGCTCTTCAGCAGACACTTTTTTAGATTGCTCATTTTCAATCGTCATTTAATTGAGCTGTCCACTTTAGTTGACTCTATTTACAACACAACTCACTTACTTCTAACTTATTTGTAAATTTTTTTTAACTGTTGTATACTGTAATTTAGCAAATTGGTATACTAGTAATTGGGGAACGGTGGTGCTATATGCAAATCGGAAAATATTTAAAAAAAATTCGAACAGAAAAAGGCGCCTCCATCAGAGAGATCGCCAATAAAATTGATTTATCACCAGCAGCATTGAGTAATATTGAAAGAGATGTCAACAGTCCAACTTTATCCACACTTTCAAAAATTTGCGAGGCACTGGGCATACACATTGTCGATCTGCTTCAACAATGCGACAATCACGAGTCCGAAAAAATAATCTTCAGGAAAACGGAAAGAAAACCCATCGACATTGCAGGTGAGAACGGCGCACATTATGAACTTGTTTCGGTTCCAAATCATAAATTTCAAATTTTGAGTGTCACTCTGGATGTGAAATGCGATTATGGCTATGTGTCAAAAAAGTTTCCTCATGATGAGATTGCAATGGTATTGCGAGGTACGCTTCAACTGCAAATCGGTGAAGACACCTTTCTGCTCGAAGAAGGAGATACCATCTATCTGAAAGCCGGACTTGAATATAAATATCGAAATCCTACGGATTCTCCATGTGAAACCATATGGGCAATTCAAGGGATCAACCAGCTTGAAGGCAGTGAAGATGAAATTCATTAGAACCTCTGTTGCAGGATTCATCTTGGCAATATTTGATTTGAATCTTAAAGGAGGTGTATGATCATCAACCAGAATGAAAGACAACAAATGCTTGCGAACGCACCCATCGGAAAACTGCTTTTAAAGCTTTCCGTTCCTGCGACTTTGGCTATGATCGTCAATGCGCTATATAACATCGTGGACGCCATCTACATTGGTCAAGGCGTCGGCTTTCTGGGAATGGCCGGTCTGACTGTGGCTTTTCCCATTCAGATGTTTATCCTTGCCGTCGGTCAGATGGTCGGTATTGGCGGCGGCGCGCTGGCATCCATCAGCCTTGGGGAGGGAGACAGCGAGAAGGCGGACAACGTCGCCGGCAACGCCTACGTGCTCATCGTGATCCTTGGCGTACTCATCATGATCACGGGTTCACTCCTCCTTGACCCTATTTTAAAGCTTTTCGGCGCTTCCGCTGACGTCCTGCCCTACGCGAGAGACTATATGTCCGTCATCTTCTATGGTGCTGTATTCTTCAGCTTTTCAGTGGTCGGCAACAACATCGTCCGCTCCGAAGGCAACGCCATGGTCGCCATGATTTCCATGATGATCGGCGCCGGTCTGAATATTATCCTGGACCCCATCTTTATCTTCGCATTGGACATGGGGATTCGCGGCGCCGCAATCGCCACAATACTCTCTCAGTTTGTCTCCTTCATCTACCTCCTGATCTACATGTACAGCGGAAAGAGCATTTTCGCGATTAAACCCCACCACCTCAGACCTCACGCCGCTTATATGTCCGAGATCCTTCAGCTGGGTTTCCCGGCGTTTTCCCGTCAGGTTGGGGGGAGCATTCTTGCAATCTTTCTGAACACTTCCATTGTCCAGTATGGCGGCGACATTGCGCTTTCTGCCTTCGGTGCCATAAACCGCATCATCGCCTTTCTGTTCATGCCCATGTTCGGCGTTCTTCAGGGCTTCCAGCCTATTGCCGGCTTCAACTACGGCGCCAGACGCTTTGACCGCGTCCGGGAGTCCATCCGAATCGCTCAAATTGTACTCATTGCAATGGCCAGCTTTGGCTGGCTCATAGCCCAGCTCTTCCCGGCGCTCATCATGAGGCTCTTTACCCCAGAGCTGGAGGTCATTGACATTGGGGCAAAAGCGCTCCGCATCATAATCTCCGCAATCCCATTCGTCTCTATTCAGATCATGAGCGCCTCAGTCTATCAGGCCCTCGGAAAAGCGAAGCCTGCGCTGTTCCTGTCGCTGCTCAGGCAGTTCATCCTCTTTATCCCTTTGATGTACATTATCCCTGCTGTAACGGGACTTGGCCTGACGGGCGTCTGGCTGACCTATCCTGCAGCGGATGTCATCTCTACCATTGTCAGTATCTTTATGCTGTCCAAGCTCTACAAGCAGATAAATACGGCTCAAGCTTCCCAGGAAGAGGCATTGCCGCCGCAGACGTAAATTCGGTGGATCGAACCTGCCTCTGCCATCAGCCGCTGAACTTAAAAAAAACTACCCATTATTTGGGTAGTTTTTATGTTTTTTGAGATTAGTGTCCAATAAGTTCTTAAACTATAGCATAGTACAGCGGTAAAATTTCACAGATCAAGGCGGAGAAATGAGCGATACTAAGCAGTATCGCGATTGACGACAACGCAGTAATGTGAAATTTTAACCTTTAGTATGCCTAGTTTGAGTGTTTACTGGACACTAGTCCTGATCTTGATTGTCGCTGCTTTTCCTGGCTGGTCCTTTGTTGGTGCGACCTTTCCCAGGCTGACCGTAGACCACCCTTTCCAGGTAGAGGCCGTGAGCCGGCGCGAGCTCGCTCGAAAGGCTGCGGTCTCCTGTCTCCAGCATAACTTTTGCCTGTTCGTACGGAATCCGGCCAAGGCCAATTTCAATCAGCGTACCGGATATCTTGCGGGCCATGTTGTGAAGAAAGCCATTCGCCGTGATTCTGATCTCGACGCTTTTGTCCAGGGTATGGGCCGTTGCAGAATTCAGAGCTTGATCTGCCACCAAAGGCTTAGCTATGATCTCAAGGCGCTCAATCCGGCGAATCATGGATTTCTTCTTCGACTTAGCCGTAGTGAAGGCCGTAAAGTCATGCTCCCCCACGAACAGCTCCGCGGTGCGGATCATGGCCGCCACATCCAGTGACTCTTCCAGATACAGGCTGTACCGGTGGCTGAAGGGATCCGGAATCTCTGTGTTGAGAATCTTGTACAGATAAGTCTTTGAGACAGCAGAGTAGCGTGCGTGGAAGCTCGGATGAACCGCCTCCAGCTTCAGCACGGCAATATCCTCCGGCAGATAAAAATTCAGATCCTTCAGGACCTCCTTCACATCAAACGCTTTCTCAGCTGAAAAAGTCGCGACCTGGCCCAGCGCGTGAACCCCAGCGTCCGTCCTGCCGGCACCTTCAATTTCAATTGTTTCAACCAGAATTCTGGACAGCGCCGTTTCAAGCTTCCCTTGAATAGTCTCTGCTTTCAAATCCTCTCCAAGCCGCTGCCAGCCTTTGTAGCGTTTGCCGTCATAAGCCAGGTCCATTCTGTATCTTTGTGTCATAGTCATACTCCTTTTTCAGTTGTGGAGGGTTGATTGCGCCGCCCGTGACGGCTTCCAAGGATCAAGGCGTAAATTGCCGTGACCAGTGGGAACAAATACAAGAGAAAACTGTATTTGGCATATAAAACCGGCGTGATGCCTGTCAAGCCGACTATGATGATAGTGTTGACGTTCCAAAACTGAAGCGGCGCCATGATCACGCCTGTGTCTGAAACTGTCCTCGCGAGATCCGCAATGGTCAGACCGCGGGATTCAAAGGTGCTGCGGAGCGATTTGATGGGCAAGAGGATAGGCAGCGTCTGATCACAGGACACACTCAGGAAAAGTATGCTCAGCAGCCCAGTCTTGAAAGTAAGCCTGCCAGGACCGTCCTGTTCCGAAATGACCTTGTTCATCATGGGTGCCAGCGCGTCCGTCCGCTCCAGGATTCCGCTGAAGGCAACCGCACAGAGCACGATCAAAAGCACCTCCATCATAGGCGCAATCCCGCCGCCCTTCAGTATATCCGCAAGAAGCGGCGCGCTTTCAGGTGACAACCTATAACCTTTTGCCAGCCAGGTGATGAGCTCAGTCACCCCCGCCCCCTGTACCAGGATCGCGGTGAGACTGCCAATCAAAACACACACAAGCATGCCCACGTGAATTTTAAATCCTTTAAAGGTCAAGCCAATAAGGATGGCCGGAATGAGGAACAACAGCGGACTCATGACGTATTGCCCAGCCAAGGCAGTCCGGAGCGTCTGTGTCTCCACCGCAGCGGAAACGGTTTCAGCCGCGCTTCCAATCCAGGAATACAAGAAGATACAGAGCAGAATTACCGGCAAGGCGGTTTTCAGAGACGCCCTGGCATAGACCTTATAAGGCAGCTTAGCCACGCCCAGCATCAGATTGACCAGCCCATTCACCGGGGACAGCTTGTCTGCGATATAGGACCCTGACAAAATCGCGCCCAGGACCAAAGGCGGCTCAAAACCAAAGCCTCTGCCAATACCCATAAGCGCTATGCCGATGGTACTGAGCGTACCCAGTCCTGTCCCCATAATCATGGCGACGATTAAAGTGATCAGAAAGGCTGCTGTTAGAAATGTCTCCTTCGCGAACCAGTCAAGCCCGTAATAAATTATGGCAGGTATGACGCCGGACGCAATCCAGACCGCTATGGAAACACCCATTAGGAGAATAACGACATACACTACCGTACATCCCCGCACCGCAACAAGGGCTGCCTCCGCCATGGACTTTACAGAAAAGCCCTTTTTGCTGAAAAAGATTAAAAGTAATAAGATTGCCGTCGCAAACCCAAAAAAGAGTGAAATCTTCAGGAGGATTGCGCTGACAATGCATAAGACCACCATAGACAAGGTGATCAGACTGTCGTGAAATGTCAGCATGGCGGCCTACTCTCTCAGGGTTGCAACTAATCGCTTTGGATTTTCAAGGGTTTCCAGAACATCAAAGATGTCCGTAAAGAGCAGGTCCGCATCCATCAGTGCTCGTCGCGCAAGGCCTTCTGCACCAATAACCGCAATCCCCAGGATGGATTCCTTCAGCATCAGGCTGTCATTGTTGCCGTTTCCGACTGCAATGGTTCGGTCAGTGCCCAGTTTTCTAAGGAATTCGAGTTTCTCCTGTGTTCCGTGCTCACTTGCCAGAATATGAACGTCAATGCGCATACCTTCAAATGCTTTTTTGACTGTACCATAAGTATCCGCAGTGAGAATGTGAATCTTTACCGTATGAGACAGCTTCTGAAGGCGCTCCATGACGCCCTCGATGAGCGCGCCATCCTTTGCTACCGTGCCGTTGTAGTCGAACACTACATTTTTAAAGACAAGTTTTCCATAAGATGGAATATCTACTTCCAGCATATAGGACCTCCGTTTCTTTGAATTATTGAAATTTACAGGCCATTTAATGCCCTGCTCGCGCCACATTGACTCAAATACTGCTTAATTCTTTAAAAAAAAGGTATAAATAAGGGAGGAGGTGATCAGAATGTCAGACCTTTCACTGGGCCCCAAAAAAGAATCCACGCCGTCACTTGAAGTCAGTAAGGATCGAAGCCGCAGCGCTGTCAAAGGAAAAGTTCTGGCTGTGATCAGCACCGCCCGGAATCTGACTTTGTCAGACGGGACCTCCGTCTCTTGCGGTTATCATCTGTGTGAACTTGCAGACCTGCATAAAGCATTGATCGACGCCGGATATCAAGTTATGTTTGCCACGCCTGACGGCGACACACCACTGGCTGATGCTGCGGGTGTCGCCTCCTTGAAGCCCGAAGAGCGCAAAGATTATGAACGCTATGTAGACGGACTGACGGAACTGCTGATCCCTTATAAACTTTCAGATATCACTGAAGAAATGCTCCTTCACCTTCATGGACTGTTTCTTCCAGGCGGAAAAGGCGCTCTGGCTGATCTTCCTAACCAAAAGGACTTGAAACGCATTTTGAAACACATGAAAGCGCATATGAAGCCTATTGTCGCCATTGGTCACGGCACTGCGGGACTGATTCAGGCGCCGGATCCGGATGAAGCATGGCTCTTCTACGACTACGAAATGACTTGCTTTCCAAAAGCTTTGGAAGAACGGCTCGCCAAGCGTCAGGCCTTGGCGGCACCTGCTTTCAACCTTGAGGAAGCACTGGATGAAATGGGTGCAGAGCTTCGATTTCACCGTCATTATTCCCGCGAATTCATCGTAGAATTCAAAGAGCTTTTAACTGCTCAAAACAGCGCCTCCGTCATGAGTTTAGCCAAGCTGGCCATTTGTCATCTGAACAGAAATCTTAAGACGCGAATAGAGCTGAATCACTAATCCCTGAAGTTCTATTAATTTCGATTTATCAGCACCGCCAGACGATCACGCCTGGCGGCTTTTTTCTGCACAAACCACGAACGACCTAGACGCGGCTTTTCAACAGTACACCGCGGTTCAAGTCACGGTCTTCAATAACCCAGTCACCATTGACACATTGTCTGAGGGACTCAAGTCGCTGCTTCCAAAAGTCAAGGGCCGACTTCCTCCATGACTCGACTGCCTCATGATCAAGTTCGGCCGCAGCACCCATTGTCAGTCCAAACCTCGCAGTATTCGGATGCACCATCAGATGAATCTCTGTACAGTACTGAGTTCTCGCGGCACAAGGCATCAAATGGAAAACAACAGCATCTTTGAAGGTATTGCCCTGATCATCAGCGAAACTCCAAAAGCACTCGACTTTTTCGCGGGGCTCAACGCCAGCGATCTCAAGCTGAGTCATGTCGTCCTTCAGCCATTTGACCAAGAAGTCCTCATGAGTCAGCCAGCGCTGAGCCCTATGGAGCTCGCAGAACAAGCGAATACGGGTATGTACGAACATTGTCAGCCATCCTTCCGGTTTCATTTTGCCTCTCATTAGTGTAACATAGTTGCGTAAGAACATTCAAAAAATCTACGCTCTAACGCTGTAAATTCGAGACCCACAGTATATTTTAAAGGAACCTTTGAAAGGAGACGCCGCCATGACCTTCAAAAATCTGATCTTTGATCTCGACGGCACACTCATTGAGCCCAAGACCGGCATCACACGTGCGATTGTCTACGCGCTCAAACACTATGGCATCGAGATCCCCGAATCTGACTACGACTCTTTGACACCATTCATTGGTCCGCCGCTGACTGAATCCTTCTCGCGCTACTTTGGCTTTGATGACGCCAAATCCAGGGAGGCGGTCGAAAAGTACCGGGAATACTACGCTATTACCGGATTGTTTGAATGCAGTGTTTATCCGGGAATCCCACAACTCTTATTGCAGCTTCAACAGGCCGGCGTCCCCGTTTACCTGGCTACTTCAAAGCCCCAGGTTTTTGCAGAAACCCTGCTTAAGCACCTTGAACTGGATCACTATTTTACTTTAATTGCCGGAAGTACCCTGGATCACACTCGAGACCAAAAGTCTCAGGTCCTGAATTGGCTGTTGTGCCAGGAGCAGCTGAAACCAGAGGACTGCCTGATGATTGGAGACAGACATTATGATGTGGAGGGTGCTAGAGCCTGTGGCATCGATACCGTCGCCGTAGGCTATGGGTATGGCAGCCAGGAGGAATTCGACCTTTGTGCGCCTGCTTACCGGGCAGAGACTGTTGAAGCCCTTGCCGAACTGCTTCAGCGACTGACCTAGGAAACACAAGATAGAAGGTGGTGTCAGCGGCTAGCGCTTATCAACACCGCCTTCCATCTTGTGTTTAAGCCGCTTACTTCATGATTGTTAAAAAACCCATCCCGGAACGCTCCGGGATGGGTTTTTTCGTTGAATCATCTTTCAAACGGAAGCTGGATTAAAACTCCATCTTCGCCATACGGACGTAGCCGTCATAGCGATCTTTAGCTTCTTTTGCAGCTGTCTCAAAGAGCTTGTCAGCAACTTCTGGGAACTGGCTCTTGAGGGAAGTGTATCTGACTTCGCCATTGAGGAACTCCTGGAATGCAACGGTTGGTGCCTTAGAGTCGAGGATGAACGGATTCTTTCCTGCTTCTTTGAGGCGTGGGTCAAATCTCCAGAGGTGCCAGTAGCCTGCGTCTACCGCTTCCTTCATTCTGTTTTGCGTCTTGCCCATGCCAGCCTTGATACCGTGGTTGATACATGGTGCGTAAGCAATGATGAGGGATGGACCGTCGTAGCTTTCAGCTTCGATGAGGGCTTTCATGAACTGGTTCTTGTCAGCGCCCATTGCGACCTGCGCGACATAAACATAGCCATAAGTCGCTGCGATCATGCCAAGGTCTTTCTTCTTCACGCGCTTGCCGGCTGCGGCAAACTTAGCGATAGAAGCTGTTGGGGAAGCTTTGGAAGCCTGACCGCCTGTATTGGAGTAAACTTCTGTATCAAAGACGAGAACGTTGACGTTTTCGCCGGAAGCCAGAACGTGGTCGAGGCCGCCGAAGCCGATGTCATATGCCCAGCCGTCGCCGCCGAGAATCCACTGGCTGCGCTTGATCAGGAAGTCTTTATGAGTCTCGAAGAACTCGAGGATTTCTTTTGCTTTTGCGTCTGTTACGCTGTTGTCATTGAGGATTTGGAGAATGCCGACAGCAGCTTCTTTTGAAGCTTTAGCGTCTTCCATACCCTCAACCCAAGCTGCGAAAGGTGCCTTGACAGCGTCGTCGACATTCATGCCGGCGAACTCAAGCGCTTTGTCTTTCATGAGCGTGCGGACTGCAGTATTGCCAAGAACCATACCCATACCGAACTCAGCGTTGTCTTCGAAGAGGGAGTTTGCCCAGGATGGGCCTTTGCCTTCTTCGTTTTTGCAGTATGGCGTGGAAGGCGCGGAGCCGCCCCAGATGGATGAACAACCTGTAGCGTTCGCGATAGACATTCTGTCGCCGTAAAGCTGAGTGACAACCTTGATGTAAGGTGTCTCGCCGCAGCCTGCGCAAGCGCCTGAGAACTCAAAGAGCGGTTGTGCAAACTGGCTGCCCTTAACTGTGTTGGTTGCCATGAGATCATCCTTGACAGGGAGCTTGACAGCATAATTCCAGTTCGGAATTTCCTTGTTGACTTGTGTATCGAGAGGCTTCATGATGAGGGCCTTGTTCTTGGAAGGACAGACGTCGGCACAGTTGCCGCAGCCCGTACAGTCCATAGTGGAGACCTGAATCTTGTACTGAAGCTCTTCAAAGCCCTTACCCATTGCTTTGATGGTCTCAAAGCCTTCAGGCGCGTTGGCTTTCTCTTCTGCAGTCAGAAGGAACGGTCTGATTACCGCGTGAGGACAGACGAAAGAACACTGGTTACATTGGATACAGTTAGCTGCCTGCCACTCAGGAACCGTGACTGCGATGCCGCGCTTCTCATAAGCAGCGCTGCCCGCTTCAAAGGTACCGTCTTCAGCGCCGACAAAGGTGCTGACAGGGAGGTTGTCGCCTTCCTGGCGGTTCATAGGAATCAGGATGTCTTTAATGAAGCGCGGAAGCTCTTCGCCTGCGCCTTCTGCTGCATCCTTGGCATCTTTGAAGGACTCTGGAATCTCAAATTTGACGAGCTTCTCAATACCAGCATCAACAGCTTTGTCGTTCATAGCGACGATCTTCTCGCCCTTGCTGCCGTAGCTCTTGACATTGGCTTCTTTAAGGTAACTCACAGCATCCTCGACAGGGATGACGTTTGCGAGCTTGAAGAACGCGGATTGCATGACCATGTTGATGCGGTTGCCAAGGCCGATTTCTTCCGCAATTGAAGTTGCGTCGATAGTATAGAAATTGATCTTCTTCTCATAGAGGTAGCGCTTCATAGCCGCAGGGAGATTGGCTTCAACTTCGTCGCCGGTCCACATGCAGTTGAGGACAAAGTTGCCGCCCTCTTTAAGGCCTTTGAGGAGATCATACTGATAGACATACGCTTGGTTGTGGCACGCAATGTAGTCTGCTTCGTCGATCAGGTAAGTGGAGCGGATTGGCTCCTTGCCGAAACGAAGGTGGGAAATCGTGACACCGCCGGATTTCTTGGAGTCATAAGAGAAATAACCCTGTGCATAAAGATCAGTCTTGTCGCCGATGATCTTGATAGCGTTCTTGTTCGCGCCAACCGTACCGTCAGAACCAAGACCCCAGAACTTGCAGCGCACTGTGCTTGGAGACTCTGTGACGATGCTCTCTTTGCACTCTAGGGACAGGAACGTCACATCGTCATTGATGCCAATTGTGAAGTTGTTCTTAGGCGCGTCGCTCTTGAGGTTTTCGTAAACAGACTTGATTTGGGAAGGCGTCGTGTCCTTGGAACCCAGACCATAACGGCCGCCGACGATTTCCGGCGCATTCTCAGTGTTGTAGAACGCGTTGCGGATATCGAGGTATAGAGGCTCGCCAAGGGAACCCGGCTCTTTTGTTCTGTCGAGAACCGCAATTTTCTTGACGGTCTTTGGCAGGACTTTCATCATGTATTCAGGTGCGAACGGTCTGTAAAGTCTGACTTTAATGAGGCCGACTTTCTCGCCGCGGGCATTTAAGTAATCAATGGTTTCTTCGATGGTCTGCGTGACAGAACCCATTGCGACGATGACGCGGTCTGCATCTGGTGCGCCATAGTAATCGAAGAGATTGTATGTTCTTCCTGTGACCTTGCTGATTTCTTTCATGTAATCTTCAACAATGCCCGGGATCGCTGTATAGAACTTGTTGGACGCTTCTTTTGCCTGGAAGAAGATATCAGGGTTTTGAGCTGTTCCGCGTGTGACTGGGTTTTCAGGATTGAGCGCTTTCTTTCTGAACTCTGCAACCGCTTCTTTGTCGAGCAGTCTGTCAAAGTCAGCGTAGTCGATCATTTCAACTTTCTGAACTTCGTGTGAAGTTCTGAAACCGTCAAAGAAGTGGAGGAATGGCACTCTTGACTTGATGGCGCTAAGGTGCGCAATGCCGCCAAGATCAACGACTTCTTGAACCGAACCTGACGCGAGAAGCGCGAAGCCCGTCTGGCGTGCTGCCATAACGTCTGAATGGTCGCCGAAGATGGAGAGCGCATGGCCTGCAAGTGCACGTGCACTGACGTGGAATACGCAAGGAAGAAGCTCGCCGGCAATTTTGTACATATTCGGGATCATCAGGAGTAAACCTTGTGATGCTGTGAAGGTCGTCGTCAGCGCACCGGCCTGGAGTGAACCGTGTACGGCGCCAGCGGCACCAGCCTCAGACTGCATTTCAGTAACTTGAACGCGCTGTCCGAAGATGTTTCTCATATCATGGGCTGCCCATTCATCTACGAGCTCTGCCATGGTTGAAGATGGCGTGATTGGATAAATGGCCGCAACTTCAGTAAACGCATATGCGACATATGAAGCCGCGGTGTTGCCGTCCATGGTTTTCATGACTTTCTTACTCATCGACAACTTGCCTCCTAACT
>Ga0302240_1000446_pt1 | contig 42601 bp, 41 predicted proteins | sample AAG_UR_His_MG_FD_193538 | JGI IMG/M metagenome (GOLD analysis project Ga0302240, IMG submission 193538) | Enriched activated sludge microbial communities from anaerobic digester in WTTP, New Holstein, Wisconsin, United States - AAG_UR_His | ecosystem: Engineered > Bioreactor > Anaerobic >... | reverse complement strand
GGAGGAACAGAAGTGTTATCTAACCTACAATTACTACATCCTGATTGCCACAGGCAATTGCATTATGGGTGTAATGCCGCTGGCTCTCTTTAGAGGGTTTAGAAAGGCTTGAGCCGAATGAAAGGAAACTTTCAAGTTCGGTTCTTAGGGGAGGGTGAATTAGTAATAATTCGCTCTTACCCGGCGGATAGTGCTTAAAGCTTAAAAACCCTGAATAACACCTCCATGGGAACCAACCGGTTTTAAAAGATTCCGGAATAGAACTTGAGAGTATCTATTGGAAAAATCTTTTAGTAAGGAGTAATCAACTTGTATACCTTTAAAGGTGTGAACTACCGTCTTTTTATAAGATATGACAATAATCCCAGAATAACTATTCCAAGAATCACATAAGAATAATGATTAATCATTATATATTTTATCTCTTCACCATATTTCCATGCCAGAAGCCCCTCAAAAAGATAACGGAATAATCTTCCTGTAATTACCCCTCCAAGATAATGAGAAAATTTTTTAGAAAGTAATATAGAAGCTACAAGAACAGCCTTAAAAGGAAAAGGTGGCGGCATAATACATAAAAATATCACAAAAAAAAATTCATATCTTTCAATAAGATCCTTAAACCTGAGAATAAAACCCTTCTCAAGATAATCTTTTAAAAAAAGATCTTTACCTTTTCTGATAGTGAAATACATAATAACCATACCAGTAGAGGAACCAGTGGTAGCACAGATACAATTCAGAAGAACCTCCGGCAGAGATTTTTCAATACATAAACCTATAAATACTCCATCCATAATTCCACTCATTGATATAAAAGATGAATCCAAAATATTTGCTATAAGTAACCCTATAGGACCCCACACTTCTATTAAATATTTAATATTTTCTAAATTCAATACATTTTCCTCCGCCCTTTAATTTCTTGTTTCCCTGTGTTATAATATAATAAAATCTAACATTATACAAGGAGGTCATTTATGCGCAGTAATTTTATTCTTCAAAAAAACAAACCCATACCACCTACCGAAAAACTTGGTTTCGGGCAATATTATACACCTTATATGTATGTTCGGAGATACAGAAACTCCAGATGGGAAGATCACTTTATAACAGACTATGAACTTCTGGCAGTAGATCCGGCATCACAGATGCTACATTACGGACAGTTAATTTTTGAAGGGATGAAAGCTTACTATAATAAAGATCAAGAAAAAGTATATCTATTTCGTCCGGAAGAAAATGCAAAAAGATATATACGTTCTGCTATAAGATTATGTATACCTCAACTTCCCGTGGCAGATTTCATAGACTCGATAAAATCTGCAGTAAAATTTTCAGGCCCTTATATACCTCCCTATTCAAAGAGCAATCCCACACCTGCCTCTCTTTACATAAGACCTTTTTTAATGGGAACCACACCCAAACTTGGAGTAAAACCTGCTCAGGACTACGGCCATGTAGTTATTACAAGTCCTTCAGGCCCATATTTTTCTTCAGGTCTTAATCCGATAAAACTGAAGGTTGAAGAAGAATATATAAGAGCAGCACCGGGTGGAACTGGCGAGGCCAAATGTGCCGGTAATTACGCTGCTTCACTCCTGGCAGCAGAAATAGCCCTTAAAGAGGGATTTGATCAGGTCTTATGGTTAGATGTAGAAAGAAAATATCTTCAGGAAGTAGGTGCCATGAATTTATTTGTAGTAATAGATAATGTCCTTGTTACACCGGATTTAGACGGTTGTATTCTTCCTGGTATAACAAGAGATGCCGTTATTGAACTCGGAGCTTCTCATTTTAAAATGAGTGTAGAAGAAAGACATGTATCTATTCATGAGGTAATTGAAGGGATAAAAAATAATAAGGTAACTGAAATATTTGGTTCAGGAACTGCAGCAGTTATAACTCCTGTAGGTTCCCTTGGATATAAAGGAGAACATTATACCATAGGAGATGGAAAAATAGGTCCCATAGCCCAGAAAATGTATGATACCCTTCTGGGAATTCAATACAATGAACTAAATATAGAATGTGCGAAAGACTGGATCATAGAAGTACAGATTGATGGGTAAGAGGTAATGGTTTAAGGGGGCGAACGAAGGGTTCGCCCCTGCACCATAAAGCCTATTAATTTTTGCGCTTCCCGCTTTCCTATGCCTCTTCAATAACTTTCAATGACACTTAAGACTCTTAAGAAATGTTATTGTAATATCATCATTATACGTTCCTTTATCAGCCATAGCCATTATTATAAAATTCTTACCTGAATTCTTACATTCATAATTGGCAATAATACCATCAAATGATTTACCATTATTTTCAAATTCCGCTTTACAGTATGGTACTTCATGTCCATTTAAAGTAAAAGTCCCTGACTCTTTAATTTTTGTTATCTTTGAATTTCCACTACCCTTATTTAACTTTTTCATAAGTTCTTCTTTTGATCCTGTTAATTCCTTTTTGAATTCACTATTGGGAATCTGGCTATCTTTTGGAAGCTGTAAAAGAACAATGATTTGCTGTGAAGTCATATGGTTTATCATAGCCATCTTCATACCCATAAAATCCATACCTAAAATAACATCATATCCAGAAGGCATGGTAAAATCGCAGATTTCTTTAGCTTTTGCCAGTTTCACTGCAGGATTTGTAAAACCTTCAGTAAATCCCCGGGCTGCTTTATAAGTTTTATAAGATCCTATTCCTATCAATACAGAAGCAGCTATACAGGAAAAAACAAGAAATATTCCTGCTCCAATGACAATCTTATGCCAGGTTTTCATAAAAATCCTCCTTTCATTTCTCACAGCTCAACTCTTTAATTCTACCACCTCCCAGATAACGGGATTTATAATATTCATTATTTAAAGAACTTATAGTTACACCTTTACTTGAAGAAGCATGAATAAATTTGTCATATCCCAGATAAATTCCTACATGAGAGGGACCTTTAAGATATGTAGTAAAAAAAACCATATCTCCAGGTTGTAAATCTTTATCTTCCCTGGGTTCGCAGTAATCAAACTGACTTTCTGCATCCCTTGGTATTTTATAACCATTAATTTTGTAGACAGTAAACACAAAACCTGAACAATCCACACCAAGAGCAGTGGTTCCTCCCCATAAATATGGCACAGAAAGATACATTTCAGCAGTTTTTACTATTTCACTGGATTTCTGTGGCGATCTTGGTTCAAATAAAACCTGACCTTCCATAAGCCAGCCCTTTTGACCACGTGGTAAAAGTACCTCTACCCACTGCCCTTCTCTCCTTAAAAGAGGAAGAGTTGTTCCCATAACTGCTTTTCCCCGGTAATGAGAAGATTCTTTGGGTTCACATACAATATTAGCCATCAGAGCTGATACTATAACCTTCTGAGAAGATTTAAACTCTTCTCCTGGAAAGACAAGGACAGAATCTTCTACCCAGCCGAAATAACCATCTGATATTCTGACAAAGTACCAATTCCCTGATACCTCTTTTATAGAAACAGTATCTCCCAGTATTGTTTGAGTAACTACTTCGGAATTTCGGGATGGTTTTGCTTTTAAACTGACTACTGTTTCTCCTATTATAGCACTTTCACCCAAAATATTTACATCTTCTAAAATATTATCTTTTGGAGGTATAACCAGAAGGCGACCTGTTTTCAAATTATTTGGATTTTCTATAGTGTTTGCATTACAGAGAGAAAGAACAGAAACTCCATAATCATGTGCAATACTGTAGATAGTTTCTCCTGATTTCACCTTATGGGTAACGCCTTTTACAGTAAAACCAGTAGGTATAACTAATATCTGTCCTACTTTTATATGTTCCTCTGCCTTTATGTTATTTACCTCTAGGATCTCCTGAAAGGGAATTCCGTAATTACGAGAAATAGAAGATAAAGTATCACCAGATTTAACTTCATAGGTAGTTTTAAAAAATTCTAAAGGTATTATAAGTATTTGACCTGTTTTTATAATGTCAGATTCATCAAGGGAATTAGCTTTTAAAATAGCCTGGAGAGAAACTCCATACTTACGAGAAATAGAAGATAAGGTTTCTTTCGGCATAACCTTATGTTGAATATCAGCAAGTGCAAAAGAACTCAGGTATAAAAAAATTGATAAGAAAATACAAAACCGTATCAAAATATATCACTCCTGAAATAGTAAATAGTTAATAGTAAGAGGTGAACTTCACAAAATCGAGGTATATTATGAATAATTACTTATATTATAAATATATTTATTCAATAAGTCAATTCAATGTATTACCTGTCTTACTCTGAAGATTATAAAGAAAAAAGGGCCATCAGGTCTTACCTTTCTCTATGATTTAGATTATGAACTTGTAAAAAAGATAAGATCTTCCCTCAAAGATGATTCAATTATTATTACATCTGAGCTGACTTTTAAGGTTTTAAATATTACTCTTAAAAGGGAAGGAGTGCCAATTATAGCTGTAAAAAATGAATTCCTCGGTGGAAATATAGGATGTGCAGGCCTTCTTACTGTAAGGGATATTATTAAAACTATAAAAAAGAAGAAAAACATTAAATATATCCTACTTCCCTCTATAATCTTTGATGAAAAAGGTCTGGATATAACAGGGAAATCTTATCTGAAAATAAATAAGGGCAAAGTCATATTAATATAATCTTTAAAAAAATTAACATTTTTTTAACATTTACCCTCTTTAATCTTTCCTGTATTAAGTTATAATATATTTTATAAGGACAATATTATTTTAAAAAAGACAGGTGATAAGAATGGGAGATATTATAAAAAGTATTGGAACTCGGGAAATTATAGAAACAAAAGTAACCCCAAAAGTAAACAAAAGAACTGAAGAAAAGGTTAATATCGACACAACAGATGTCTGCACACTGGGTAACAGTGAATTTACAAAACTTTCAGCAGATATAAATATCCGTCGTTCAGAGGCCATGAAAGAACTTGTTAAATCTGCTGCAGATATGATGAAGGCACATAAAACAGATGGCACAGGAAGTCCAAAATTTATAACAGATCTTGGCAATGATAGCAAATTTAACATAGGCGATCTTTTTTCTCACATTTCAGGAGAGAAAGGTTTCCATGAAACTCCTGCTAATACCGATATCAATCAGACTCAATTTATGAATGATCTCATAAGTAAATTAGGTTCTAAAAGTAGAATGCAGAATATTCAGGATGTATCAAAGTTACAGGGACGTATCCCCACCCTGGCAGAATTAAATGATGAGTTTAAAAAACTTGCTTCTGATCCTGCTGTTCCCTTTGAGTATATCATAGACGGATGTTATGCCAGAGCTCATTATATGTGTAAAGAAATGATGAAAGATAATATTAACTGCGCTAAAATGTTTACAATGATTGAGAATTTATGGGGTGGAGGAAGGTTGACAGCACAAAATAAATTTATGAATGCTGAATGGTGGTATCACGTTGCACCTCTAGTATTTGCAGAAGATCCTGCCACAAAGAAGATAGAAGGTTATATTATAGATCCCGGTATGGCAGATCATCCTCTCAGAGCAGAAGAATGGGTGGATAAAATGTGGGATAAGAAGATAAATATAAAGATAGATATTACCAGAGCTTCCCAGTTCGGTCCTCTTGAGTCTGAAGGTGAAAATGCAACCTTTGATGAAAGTATGCCTGCTACTATAAAGATAATGAAAGACTATACCCAGGCTCTTAAGAAAATTAAAGAAACTTACTATGCTCATCATCCGGAGGAAAAACCACCGGATAAAATTATTATTTGAAAGGAACTGTTATGAGTAATCCTATAATTACCTTTGAAGAGATAGTCCGTGGTATAGGAAAAAAGCAGGATAATGATGATTATAATGTAATATTCAGAACAAAAGCTGCCTTTTACTGGATAAAAAAGGAAAAAGAAGATGAATTAAGGATACTTGCAGATTCAGCTAAAAGCAATTCAGTACTTACAATTAAATGTGATGCCCTTTCAAGAGAAATACTTGAGGTAAAAGGAATATAGAACGTGAAACGTGAAACGTGAAACGTGTAAAGGGGTGCAGGGGCAGAACAGCAGGGGCAGAACGCAGAGGGGCAGAACAGTAGGGGCAGAACACTGTTCTGCCCCTACTGTTGTGAAGGATAATACTCGCTCATTATCTTTCTTGTATGTTCCATAAGTTCTTCTACCTTTTTAGGGCCGAATTCAGTGGTATCTATGGGAGGGAGAATAATGGCCTCCACTGTGCCGGGATAAACAAACAAACCTGTATTGGGAAACAGTGTTGCAGTATTTTTAAGAATAATTGGTATAAGTGGTACTCCTGTTTTAGCAGCAAGGAAAAAAGCTCCTTTTTTAAATTCTCCCAGTGTATTTTTCTCACTCCTGCTCCCTTCCGGAAAAATGACAATATTTGTGCCATCTTTAACCCTTTTAACAGCCTCAATAAGTGATCTTGCACCGGCAGTAGTCTTGGAACGATCAATAGGTATCTGACCTGATCTCTGGAGATGCCATCCTATAAAGGGCCAGCTAAAAAGTGACTTTTTAGCTACAAAACGAAAAGATACAGGTAAAATTGTCAACAGAACCCATATGTCAAGATAACTCTGATGATTTGAAGCAAAGATAAAAGGTCCTTTCCCATTAATATTGGAAAGACCTGATACAGACAATTTAATACCTGCCCCCCACACACATCCCTTACCCCAGTTATGGGCGCACCAGTGCTGACTTTCTCCTGTAGAATCAAAAAGAGAAAAAAATACTGAAAGAGAACTGAGTATAACAGTAACTATAAGATGAATTAAAGCCACAAAATATTTTCTCATAATCTATACCTTCCAGAAAAACAATTATATCACAAAATCATTTAATACTCTATAAATTTAAAAAATTTATAGAAAAAATCTCTTGCTCTTTTTTAATTTATAGATATAATTAAAGGATGTTTGTTCCAAGAATTTCCCTTATAAAAGATGAGTTAGAATCAGTAGAAAAAAACTTAAATAAACTCATGAAAAAACTGGAAGCACAGGATTATTGTTTAAATTTCAATGGTACCTTTTTAAATGCAACTCTTTTATTACTTTCCTACAGATTATTCAGTAACAAAAGGAAAAAATTTATTATTCATCTGGCTACAGCTCTGGATGGTATTTACATAGCTTCATCAATTCACAACAGAGTTATTGATAATAGTATGTTCCAGACTACAGATAATTACAAAAAGGAAAATAAAATATCTATTTTAATTGCTGACCATATACTCTCAACTACAATTACCTTCCTTTTAAAAGAAGCAAAGCCTCCTGTAGCTCAACCCATATATAATACTCTGCTGAACATGTGTGAAGGAGGACTTCTGAAGATAAAATCTGATTATTCTATAGAAACTACTGAAAAAGATTATATTAACATGGTAGAAAAAGGCATGGCTTCAATAACAGAGATGTCCTGTAAATCAGGAGGTATAATAGGAAAAGCTACAGATAAGGAAATACTGTTATTAAATAATTATGGCAGGGCCATAGGAATAGCCTTTTCCATAGGAGAGGATCTATTAGAGATTAAATCTATTAAAAAAAATAAAGAAATGGAAAATAGATCAAGTGAAAAACTCAAAGTCACCCTTCCACTCATATATACTCTGAATAAAGCTACTCAGGAAGACAGATTTAAATTAGATAAATTTTATTCTTCTCCTGATCGGCCAGGATTAAGAGATGATATAAAAAAAATAATTGATAAATATGAAGGCCTGAAATATGCATCAAAAAAAGTTTCTACATATGTAGAATATGGGAAAAAGCAATTAACAGAAATTAAAACATGTGAAGCTAAAAAAGCCCTATATGACCTTGGAAATTTAATACTTACAGGAGAATGGTGGGATAATGAAAGATCCCAGAGAAGAATTATATAACTATATTTATCCCCGTTCCAGAGAACTTAGAAATATACTAAACACCGAAATAACTTCTAAAGGTAAGATTACATTTGCCCGTTTTATGGAAATTGTTCTTTATCATAAAAAATGGGGATACTACAGTAATGAGAACAGTTTCATCTATAATGACTACTTAACTTCACCAAAACTACATTATGCCTTTGGAAAACTGATAGCGAAAAAATTACTGCATATGTGGGAAAATATGGGAAAACCTGCTCATTTTACAATAGTTGAAATGGGAGGAGGAGATGGCCTTCTGGCACGACAGATTCTTTCTACCTCAATTAAATACTATCCGGAATTTCACAGAGCTATAAATTATTTAATTCTTGAACTTAACAACAGGGCTTATCAGGAAAAAGAAGATAAATTATCTTTTTGTATATATGAAAACCTTGATATACCACTTAAAGAAGTCCGGGGTTGCTTTATATCAAATGAACTATTAGATTCCTTTCCTGTTAACATAGTAATTAAAAAAGAAAAAAAATTAGAGGAAGTTTTTGTAGCTCTTCAGGAAGAAGAACTTGTAGAAATAATAGATAAACCCTCTACAGATGAACTTGAAGAGTACTTCAGGAAATTGAACATTTCTCTTCCTGAGGGTAATAAAGGAGAAGTTAACTTAAAAGCCTTGAACTGGCTTAAAGAAGTAGCAGGATCTCTTAAAGAAGGTTATATAATGACTATAGATTATGGATATACAGCAGAGGAATTATTCAATGAAAAAAGAAAAGAAGGAACTCTTATGTGCTTTTATCAACACAGTTTCAACTCCCATCCTTTTACAAAACCGGGATATCAGGATATAACAACTCATGTGGATTTTACCACACTGATAAATGAAGGAAAACAGATGGAATTAACAGTAGAAGAATATACAACCCAGAGAGAATTCCTCCTTGGACTTGGTATAGAGGAAGAAATAAACAGTCTGAATAAATCCGAAATGAATCTCTTAGACTATAACAGTCAAACGAAGGCCCTCAACAGATTGATAGACCCGGCAGGTCTTGGAAAAATTAAAGTATTAATACAAAAAAAATCTTAAGTCTTCAGCTATCATTTGCCAGCTTTTATAGGAATTGCACATCACTTCGTCTCACATCTCACGTTTTTTCACTTTTCACTTCTCATTTCTTATCCCTTATTTCCGTCAAAAGGTGTATTATTTTTTCATTCTGCTCTATAATTAAAGTATTCTGTTTTAAAAGTAATTCCATAGCTTCAATAGAATAATAAGATGATATAGCCTGTTGTTGATGTGCTGTATGTGCTCCCTTCAAATTGTCCTGTACCTTCTTTACAAGTTCCTTATAATCCTCTGTTAACTTTTTATTTTCAGAAATATAAGAATTAGATAACCCCCCGGAGTTAACCGTAGAAGAAGGACTGGAATTAGATACAGAATTTAAAACAGGCATCTTTACATTCTGAGACATACTGAAAAAGAACATAAAACTTACCAGAATGCCAGTCAACATAATCATTAAGAGACCTATCTTTTTTTCACTAAAGTTTTTTCTATTACCTTTAAGCTCAGAGTCACTCATAAAATCCCTCCTAAGATTTATAAAATAATCTACCTATAAATGTTAAGTATTTAATATATACTTTATAAAGAGCAGCAATGCTTGCATAATCTTCAGAACAAGGAATTACTTTAATTAAATTTTTTTCATTATATAAGCTGACTAATTTCCTGTAAGCACACTTTTCAGGTAAATCCTCGACAGCTATGGCATAATTACCATATATTCTGCATGAATAAGGTCTGACAGGGTAAATAAAACAGTTTTTTTTTTCTTTAGTATAAAAGGGACATAAGATATCCCGGGCAGAAGAATTATATAAATTCAATCGAAGAGAAAGAAATTTTTCATATTCCTCCATAAGGGATGAGGGGAAACCTTTTTCTTTAAGAAAATGATTAATATAATCCTCTTCTAGACTGCTAACTTTTTGTCTGGCTGCAGCAGTACAGCATTTATAACAATTGCCACAAATATTCTTACTTTCATGAGAAGGTAGTGCAGAATCCAGTTTTATATACAATCTTTTTATAAGATATATAAAGAACCTGTTCATAGCTTTTATTATAACATATTAATTGAATATTGGAAGTTTTTAGATTATAATAGGTTTATATTAAATCTCGTATTATGTATCACAAATTATTTAATAAACTATAAGCAGGAGAATAACAAATGAAAGAAGATATATTACAAAAAGAACTTGATAATTTGAAAGAACTCCACAGTGACATCATATCCATAGCATCTCATGAACTCAAGACACCTCTCACCAGTATAATAGGATTCACGAAAATTATTAAAGAAAAGCCCAATATAAATGAAGAGACCAGAGAAAAATGCCTGAAAACGATCATACAACAGAGTGAAAGAATGCACAGACTAATTAATAATATGATTACATGGCATCAAATTAAAATGAAAATTATAAAAATATATATTACTCAGGTCAATATTAGCCTTCTTATAAAAGATATTCTTAAAAATTTTCTGAATAAGATAAATAAAGACCATATAAAATTAACTATACATATTGAAGATGATATTACTTTCTCTGGTGACGAAGAAAGATTAAGAGAAATAATAGAGAATCTACTGGAAAACTCTATAAAACATATAGATGAGGGTTTAAAGATAGAAGTAAGAGCAGAAAAAATAAATAAAAACCACTTTAATTTAACTATTTCAAATACAGGATTTATATTAGATGAGATGATAAAAGAATCTATTTTAAATAAAAATTATCCTCTTTTGAGTGGAATAAAAATAGATAAATCTACTGCACTGAGTCTTGCAATTTCAAGATCATTAGTTGAACTATTAGGAGGAAAAATACATTTTGAGCCAATAAATCCTAAAGGATCTAAATTTATTATAGAATTCACATAAGCCATCAGCTATCAGCTAAAACCTGCTGACCCTGTCCATATAGATTTTAATGACTCTTGTATGTAAGAATGCTAAATGCTTAGTACGGCAACAGGTAAGATGGTATCCATATGAAGAACCTGTCTCTGTCCGGGTTCTTACGCAAAATCTATGATCCTGTTACAATAAAATCTGTTATTACAGTAATCTACAGTTTTGCATTTATTTAAGTTATAACTTTCTCCTTTGAGGGCATATCTTTTGCTCCAGAGCCCGGACAGGGACAGGTGTATATTTTTTGGGATACTCTTTTATTTGGAGCGTTAATCAGGGACTGTAAATATGATAGGTTTATTTCTTAACAATCCCTTACTATATAACAATCTCAAAAATATCATCCAGAGCTAATTGACCATTCCAGACATATTTCATAGAATTTTCTTTTAAGGATTCCATACCTTCTTTCTGGGCAAACTTATGAATAGAGTCAGGTATTGGTCTCTTTATAAGTTCAGATTTAATCTTTTTAGTCATATGGAGTACCTCATATATACCTACATAGCCATAATAACCGGACTGATCACAGAAAGAACAACCCCTGCCGCTATAAAGTTTTACTTTTTTACTTTTAGTTGTAATATCTAAAAAGTCCCATCGCCAGTCATCTTCTGTTACATATTGTTCAGTTTTACAATAGGGACATATTTTATTTGCCCATCTCTGTGTTATTATACCATTTAACCCTGAAGCAATCCAGAAAGGACTTATGCCTTTTTTCATAAGGCCACAAATAGTTTCAGCTGAATGAAAATAAGTTTCCAGGCTGCTCAGTACTATTTGCCCGGATAAAGCCGCACGAAAAGCCATCTCTATTGTATCTCTATCAGAAAGTTTATCTATAAGGATAATATCTGTATCATAATTAGCAACAGATCTTATAGCATCAAGATATGTAAATCTTTCAGAAACATGAAGATAATTTATACCTTTAAACTGTAAATTCATAGATTTACCAATGACTATTATGCTTCTAAAAGGATTTGCTATCATATGAAGAAGCGCAAAAAGTGTTGCTTCACTATCACTTCCAGGAGGGCTGGATAGAAGGATGAGACCTTTATTTTTTCTGGTTATCTCCTGCAAGGGTTTAAAAGTTTTTTCATCTAAAACAAGATTCCAGAAATTAGCAAAAGTATGTCTCTGATTTAATATTTTACAATTAATTCTTTCTCCATCAGAAGTTCTGAGAATTGAAGCTCTGATCCTGAGAAGTTTATCTCCAATTTTCACATCACATTCATTTGATAGAGAAGTGGCAGGACTGGCTATATTTATATCTGTCATAACCTTAATTCTTAAAGGAATAGCTTCCGCCATAGCAGGAGATATAACCTGAACATCATGGATTCTACCATAAATTCTAAATCTAAGTAATAAACCCTCTGGAATCGGTTCAAAATGAATATCTGAAGCTCTATTTTGAAGAGCCAGTTTAAATATATCATCTACCAATTCCAGAGCAGGTTTTTCAGGTATAGTCCTGAGTGTTGACGGAGCATCCAGTCTTATAGTCGCAAGTTCTTTCCTCTGTTCTGTTAGCTTATGCTTCTTTTCAGTTAATCCATCTGTAAGGATCATATGAGGAGATGGAAGTAAACGCATTTTTTCATAATATAAATCTATTGCTCTATCAATATCCTCTTCAAAGGCAAAAAATACCTTAAGAGAAAGAGAAACCATAGCTCTTATATTATCAATAGCCACTAAATCCTGAGGATTCGCCATGGCAATTACTATCTGATTGGGTGTAACACCTATAGGTATTAATTTATTAGCTCTCGCTATTTCTTCAGGTATAAGCATTAAAGCTTCAATTTCGGCTATCTCTCTGGCAAGATTTATATATGGTGCATCATAAACAAGTTCTAATATTTCAAAAGCTTCTTGCTGACTAATAATTTCTTTATCTACAAGAATTTTTTCAATCCGTTCTCCTGTTTCTTGTGAAGTCATCAGAGCATCTGCCCACTGCTCTTCAGTTAATATCTGGGCAGTAAGAAGGAAACTTTTTATTTTTTCAGTTGCAACATCCATGTTAAGCCTCCTTATCCTTTGCTATTCTTGCTAATATTTCCTTTACTTTCTCAGCTAACTGAGGGGGGGCCATATGAACTTTAACCAGATAGTCAATAGCACCAAGCTGTCTTGCCAGTTCCTGATGTTGACTCTGATAAAGATTAGAAAGAAATACTATAGGTATATCCTTGGTATCTTCTCCTTCACGCAATCTTCTACAGACCTCAAATCCATCCATACCAGGCATCATTATATCCAGTAATATAAGATCTGGTTTATCTGTCTGTGCTTTTTCCAACCCAGCTGTTCCATTTGGAGCTATGGACACATCATGCCCCTCCAACATCAGGGTAGTTCGTAACATTTTAGCAATAATACTATTATCTTCGACTATAAGAATCTTTGACATCTAGGAGACCTCCCAATATTTAATTTTGCAGCCTTTAGCTACCAGTTTGATTTTCTTTTGAGAGTAAAATATATTTAAGATTTTTTATTAATTTCCAGATTTGTTTAAAACTTCCTTTTTTTTAAAAAAGATTTATTAGATTTATTATTAGCTTTCAGCATTTAGCTATCAGCTATCAGCTAAATCTTACGAATCCTGACTATTTAACATAACCTGAAAATATGGATTTAATAGCATTTTTATGTAATCCCCATAAAAGCTGACTACTGACTGCTGATAGCTTATACCAATTATTCATCAATTGTACTAATAAAACAGCCTTGAGGCTACTCCAAAAAAATATGAATGCTTATACTTCTTTACCTGAGGCAATATCCTTTAGATTTCGTCATGAAATTAACTTAAAACTTCCTTTAAATACGCCATCTTTTTGTCCTTCGGAGAACTTCGTTTTTCCGTAGCCTCAAGGCTGTTTTTACTACGTTTGATGGTAGATTGATATTACCTGTTATTTATAATGACCTTTCTATATAGTAATGAATAATGAATGATGAGTATGTTCAACCCGGGCGAACACAAGGTTCGCCCCTGCGTCATAATCCCTTACGTCTCACATACTGAGCGGTATAGATGCCCTCTTCTGAGCAGCCTCAATGGTGATTTTACCTGCAACAACAAGTTCTTTCAAAGATTCATCCATGCTGCGCATACCAAGAGTTTTTCCTGTAACAATTACAGAAGGAAGTTGAGAAGTCTTACCTTCACGAATAAGATTACCCATAGCAGGTGTATTGATGAGTACTTCCACAGCAGCACACCTGCCCTGTATATCACTTCTTTCAAGAAGTATCTGTGCTATTACTGCCTTTAAAGAAACTGAAATCATAGAACGAATCTGTCCCTGCTGAGCAGGTGGGAAAACATCTATAATTCTATCTACAGACTTGGGAGCACTGTTTGTATGTAGAGTACCGAAGACAAGTCTGCCCATATCGGCTGCAGTAACGGCAAGAGATATAGTTTCAAGATCTCTCATCTCCCCTATGAGTATTATATCGGGGTCTTCACGTATAGCAGCTCTTAAGGCAGATGCAAAAGACTTGGCATCTTTCCCAACTTCACGATGTTCAATGAGAGCTCTATTACTCGTGTGAACGAATTCCACCGGGTCTTCAATTGTTATTATACTTACATCCCTTTTCTGATTTATATAATTTATCATAGCAGCAAGTGTTGTAGATTTACCACTGCCTGTGGCGCCTGTTACTATAACAAGTCCCTGATCATAATCTGCTATTTCCTGCAACACAGGTGGAAGATCCAGTTCAGAAAGAAGAGGCATTTTTGTGGGTATAGTTCTAAAAACCCCGCCATAACCGGTATTTTGTTTCAGATAATTACACCGAAAACGGGTCAAACCTTCAAGTTCATAGGAAAAATCCAGATCTCCCAACATCTCAAATCTGCTCCACTGCTTTTTATTACATATCTGAGTTAAAAGTGCCTTTACTTTATCATTGGCAAGAATTGGAAGATCAGTCTGACTCATCTTTCCGTGAACCCTGTAATAAGGAGGAGAACCTGCAGCAAGATGAAGATCTGATGCTCCTAATTTTAACATAAGATGAAAAAGTTGATTTATATCATAATCACCGGTTATTCCGCTTTCAATAATTTTAACTTTATCTGACATCTATTTTTCCTCCTTTTATTCTTTATACTCAATCTTCCTTCCGGCTAACATTTCGTCAAATACAACAGGATCTGATGCTGCAAGACGACCTTCACGCTGACTTATTATACCCTCTTTACAAAGAATTATAAGAGAATCTTCAAGTGTCTGCATACCCAGATGTTTACTTGTTTGTACGAGAGAAGGCAACTTAAAGGTTTTCTGATCTCTTACAAGATGGGCAAGAGATGGGGTAGAAACAATAATTTCCACAGCAGGCACCTGTTTACCATCCACTGTTCGCACCAGTTTCTGGGAAATAATACCCTTTAACGACTCGGAAAGCATAATTCTGACCTGTGGTTGCTGGGCAGGTGGAAAAGAATCGATAATTCTATCTATAGTCCTTGCAGCATTAGTAGTGGGCATAGTTCCAAGTACAAGATGTCCTGTTTCTGCTGCAGTCATAGCAAGTTGCATAGTTTCAAGGTCTCTCATTTCACCAACCTGTATAATATCAGGATCTTCTCTCATAGCTGCCCGAAGAGATGCTGCAAAACTTCTGGAGTGCTGACCGATTGCTCTCTGTCTTACAAAACAATTCTTCATTTTATGAACATATTCTATAGGATCTTCTAATGTTATTATATGATCTGATCTTGTTTCATTTATGTAGTCAATCAATGCTGCAAGAGTAGTAGTTTTTCCACAACCCGAAGGGCCTGTAACCAGAACAAGTCCGGAAAAAAGTCTGGTAAAAGAATCTACTACAGGAGGCAAACGTAATTCTTTAAAAGATGGTATTCTCTGAGGAATTACACGAAAAGCACCACTGAAACCTCTTTGCTGCTGATACAGATTAACACGAAAACGAAAGACATTATCATCAGTTCTTATTTCATAAGAAATATCAATACTTTTATCTCCTTCAAACTTTTCCATCTGTTCAATTGTAAGAAGTTCTTTAACTATCTGGACACTATCATTTTTCGTTATAACAGGAAAATCCAGCTTATGAAGAGTTCCATAATGTCTCATCAGGGGAGGTGAACCTGCTGAAATATGAAGATCCGATCCTCCCTGCATCAAAACAGCAAGCAAAAAAGCATCAATCATCCTATCAGCATTTAAATCTCCTGCCATTACAGCTCTATCAATAACTGTTTCTCCTTTTGCAAGGGTAAATTCAGTACCGCAATCCTGACAGACACGAATACCGGCTTTATCCATACTTTTTCTCTTATTACAATCAGGACAGAGTTCATCAGAACACATAAGATAAGTTATAACTTCACGGCGAACCTTAACCTTTGGACGATCAGGGTCAGAAAGACCGGGTGAATGTGGTGTATTCATTTGTTCAGTCATATAATTATCTCCATACCTTTCTTTAATTAAGCCTTCAGCTCTCAGCGGTCAGCAGTCAGCTTTAATGAGAATTACATATAATTATCATTAAATTCTACTTTTTATACTAATTTGCATAGTCAAGATTCATAAAGTTTAGCTAATAACCGAAAGCTTATAATTATAGATTGTTCTATTTATTTTTAATTTTTCCTTTCAAATTTAGAAATTAGGTTTTGCAACAGGTAATTAAATAGCTTAAAAAGTATTCATTTTCTATGAAGAACTATATTTTCAAGATATTCCATTAAACCATTACAAATTCCCACGGCTACTTTATCTCTAAACTCCGAAGTCATAAGTAAGAGAGCATTACCTTTATTACTCATAAAAGCAATCTCAAGAAGGACTGCCGGCATATCAGTATGTTTAAGAACATAAAAATCTGATCTTTTTATTCCTCTATTTTTAAGTCCTCCCTGGGCTATAAGATGTTTCTGCAGAATACAGGCAAGGTCATAATCTATATCCTTATAATAATAAGTACAGGTTCCATTTAAATCCTTATTACAGCTGGAATCATTATGTATACTGACAAAAACACTGGCTTTAAGATTATTTGCCACATCTGTTCTGGCTTCAAGTTCCATCCTGTCTGGACTTCCATCCCAGGTAAGATCTCTGTCTGTCATTCTGGTCAAAATAACATTATATCCGGCTTTAATAAGTAATTGCTCAACTCTCAGAGCAATATCCAGATTTATATCCTTCTCCTGTAAACCCATAGAGGAATTAATAGCACCTGTATCTCTCCCACCATGTCCCGGGTCAATTACTATTGTACTACCGGAAGATGCTCTGCCAAAAAACCCTTTTCCTGTGACAGGGAATTCTTCTGATAAGTCTTCATTATTAGAAATAACAATCAGTAATTCATTTATCTTATCTTCAGATGGAACTACAATAAGGTTTACTTTTTTCTTCAGCTGAAATACAAGTCTCACCAGTTCAGGTTTATTAGTAATCTGTACAAGCTTTATATCAGATATAATATCATCCTGAATTAATTTAATTAAACTCTTTCTTCTGAGAACAGCTCTTGTAAAATCAATATAAAACCTGTTATCTCCCTCAGAAAGCCTGTGCCACTCATAAGCCAAAAAACCACCTGTATCTATTCTTATAATTTTCTTATCAGGAGTGACTTCAAAATCTAAATTCTTTATTAATCCCGGTCTTTTGAGATGGCACTCCTCTTTTAACAGATCCTCTGATACTTCAGGCAGCCATAGTTCAGTTACAGGATTTCCAGATAAATCAATTCTTATTGGTATAGAGCTTAAATTTATCCTTGGAGAAATAGCTATGGGAACTGCCCTTTTAAGAATTATTTTCAGACAGGCTATATTATCCATCTGGCTGGTTTTTATATCTTTAATAATATCACTGTTACCGGGAACTATATTTCCTGAGAGACTAACAAAACAATCAGGAACTTCTACAATAAAAGAAAAATCTTCTTTCGAATAATTAATCCTGTAGTCTATCTGTGAAGTAGCAGATGCCAGAATATCAATACGGTCTTCAATTTCTTTACAGCTTATAGAATAAATTGCAGGTAAAAATTTTATACTGTTAACTTCTTTATCAAATATATAATGAACATAAAGGGCACTGGTAAAATCGTCAAGAGAAAGATAAATGTGATTATCCTGAAAAAAAGAGGGATACATAGTTGTACCTTCCTGTCCTGAAAGAATAGTTCTTTTCTGTCCTATTTTAAAACGTGAAGGTTTACCAGATTTCGCTATATATACTTCCTCTTCATTACAACTAATAGTACCTTCAAAATACTTTACAATATTCCCTGTCCCTTTATCATCAGCGGGAAGAAAAAACATATTATCACGAAAAAGAACAGGCTTTGTAAATTCCACATTTTTACCATTCAATATAATAACCGGGTTGTCCTGAGCTCTTACAGGAGAAAGAAAAAGTCCTGTTAATATGAGTATAACTATAAAATATCTCATTACATCTCCTTTCACTGATTCATATCTGAAGCAAAATCTGCTCTTCTTATTCTGGTTTTTAACATTTTTATATTACCAATCATATTATAAGTCTGAAGGTACAGGTCTGCTTTAATTTTATCACTTCTAACTATATTATTACCCTGTAAGAGAATAACATTACCCTCTCCATAAGATTCATTTGTTTTTTCCTTAAGGGTAAGTTTATCAACCCCAAGAATTATTCCTTTTGAAGAAACAGCTCTTACCCTGGAATCAAATATAACAATTTTTTCATAAAAATTCAGACTCACATGGTCTGATTCTATAACCATCATAAGCTTATTAGTTTCATAAAAACAGCATGTAACATTATCTAAACTCCCCTGACTCTTTTCTTTATTCATCATAAAAGAATCAGCAAAAAGCTTCCATCTATCTCCCCTGTCGAAATCTTGAATTTTAATAACTTCTTCTTCAGGAACAATTAAAGAAGGGGCAGGTGTTGGAGGAGGTAAAATTATTTGCGTCACAGGTTTATTAAATAAAGGATATAACAAAAAACCGGCAAAGGTTCCTGAGACCAGTAGAAATACCGAGTAAGAACATAAAATCAGTATTACTTTATCCTGCTTTTTCACCTGATAATCTCTATCCCCCTAATACATAAAGCTTATTATTTCTTATATTTCTATCTTTACAGTTAATTCCCTCTATTATAGTGATGATAACCTCCTGAGCAGGAAAAAAGACACTCATAGAGAACTAAAATTATAAGGCAAAATAAGGGGTGGTCAAATGAATTTCCAGTCCCTTTTACCGGCAATAGTAATTCAGATAGGTTTTGGTTTTATTTCAGGAATCATAGTGGGATATACCTTTAAAAAACTCACCAGATTACTTGCCATTGTTTTAGGATTATTATTTATCACCATACAAATTCTTGCCTATTATAAATTCATCATGGTAAACTGGGATGCCATAGAAAAAGCTGCCTATAAGGCCATTGCAGTAACAACAGCATCAAGTCCTTTATGGTGGAAAATATTAATAACAAACTTCCCTTATATAGGAACATTTACTTTAGGATTTATTATAGGTTTTCGAAAAGGATGAGAAGGTGAAAGGTGAGACGGGAGACGTGAAACGTGAAATACTGTAACGGGTAACGCATCACGCAGTTATGAATTATGAAAAGAAACATATATCTTGAATCAAATATATATTTTTTATTGTTAATAATAACTTCTATTATAATTAATGGGTGTAATAAAAAAATCACTGAACCTGTTACTCCAACACCTTCAGTTACTTATACAGATACAGTGCCTCTTATGAATATACCTCCCATTATATTCGGATTTGTAAATACTGAAAGTAAGCTAATTACTCTTGAAAGGTGGCAACATCTGGGTGAATATCTTATGGCCAAAACTGGAATCCCCATAGAAATAAAAATATTTAATAATGATACAGATCTCCTGAATGGTTTCAGTCAGCAAACTCTTGATATGGCTTTTGTAAACGGACTTTTATATGTTAAAGCCAGAGAAAAGGAGGAGGTAATTCCGGTCTTACGTTCCATAGAAGATGGCAGTCCCTTCACAAAAAGTTATATCATAGTCCGTAAAGACAGCAATTTAAAAACTATAGAAGATTTAAAACATAGAAAAATTTCTTTCACTGATAAATCCTCAGCTGTCGGTTATTTATTCCCAAGAGTAATGCTGGCTAAAAAAAGTATTACAGATATTAATACCTATTTTTCAGAAGTAAAATTCACAGGAGATGATTTCTCCTCTTTTCTCGCCGTTTATAATGGATATGTAGATGGAGGAATTGTATCTCAGTCTGTTATGCGAAAAAAAGATGATAGGCTAAAAGAAATGAAAATAATAGGAGAAACAGAAGCAATTCCTCTTGGTACTGTAATAATCAGACCGGGTATGGAAAAAGAGTATATTAATAAACTGAATAAAGCCTTCCTTCAAATAGGCAAAACTATTGACACAAGAGATTTGACAAAAACTATCAAAATAGATGGCTATGTAGAATCTACAGATAGTGATTATGACGGGATAAGAGAAAATATAAAGATACTGAATAAAATTGAGAAGTAATGAGTGATCGATAACAGAACAGAACAATATTCTGCCACTGCTCACATCTCACTTAACCTGCTTCACATAATTAATAGTTCCCTGAATACCATAATAAGCTTCAACATTAAGTATATATCTCAGACCTTCTCCGTATACAGGGTCATCAATTTTAAGTAAAAGTTCTGCCTCCTTTCTAAATCCTTTATTAATCATAACCTTATAGGAAATCCACTGGGCGAAACCTTCTTTCAATAAAAGGGATTGATCCAAAGGACAGTTTTCTATCTGCCAGGCATGCGTAAGCTCATGACTTAAAACAGAAAGGGTTTTTTCATAGGAAAGGCCATTCAATACAAAAATTCTGGAAGCAGATCCCTGGTGATTTAATGAAAAACTATAAAAACCTCCCACACCACCGGAGGGTATATACTCCATACTTTTTGTATTATAATAGTAACTTTTCAAAGTATTTTCATCCATAATACTGAGATTATCAACAGGTCTTGTTATAACCAGTCCCAGACTTCGCAATTGTGCAATGGCTTCTTTATAAATATAAGCCAGCTGATCATGAGTAAATATGGCAACTGCAGCACAGGCCGGACATAGATATCGAGAAGGACTGATTTTGTATCCCTTTGGCCCTGCCGGGCCACTGCACATATCACAGGCAGGATATTTAGCAACACATTTTGCACAAAATTTTCCACCTTTATCAGTCCTTTTGAAGGTCCCCTCAAGAAGGGATCCACATATATCACATCTGGCATATTTATAAAAACAATTCTTACAATAGTTATAACCATCTATATTATAATAGCCTTCTGTACAAAGAACTCCGCATTTATAACATTTTGGGATAAGAGATTCCATACAGGAACGGCAATAAACCTTACCATCTATTGTCCAGTATTCTCCTGTAATATGTTGTTTACATTTAGTGCATACCTGATCACTTACCTCCAGATTTTTTGAAAAGCAGAAGGAAAAGATAGAAAGGAGTATGAAGATACAAAGAAAAGAGCAAAATATTCTCCATATCATTTAAAACTCCTCCTCTCAGGATCGCAATGGGTAATGGGTGATGAGGGCGAACACAGGGATTCGCCCCTGCACCATAAAACCCTCACTTCTCACCCTCAACTTAATTATACCAATTCTTCCTATTCTCTGACAATAAAATCTTAAAAATCTTTTTCACTTCTCACCAGATTATAATCGAGAGTTAACTCAAAAGCTGCAACAGGCATCATTATACCCCAGTTTTCAAGTACTCCAGGATAAATTTCACCTATGATACCAACTTCACGGTTAAAAGATATAATCTTTCCGGCTCTTCCATCTATAAAGGCAGGATCAGAGGTTTCTTCAAGTTTATATGGTATATTAAGATAAAACATTAAAGAATGAAGATAGCTGTGTATTTCAGAAAAATTCGCACCACTGTGAGAAACTATAGCAGAGAGATTATGCAAGGTCTTACTCCTTAGTATTTCTTTCGGTGCAGGAATTACTACTTCACCTTCTTCAAAAATTTTATGGGGAAACTCTACACGGAGGTTTTTAGATTCTATCTCAAGTAAAACAGGAAGAAGAGTAGGGCGCAGAACCGAGTAGGTATCGCTCATAACATTGGCAACTTCAACTACATCACCTTCGGGGCGGTTCATTTTATCAAAAAGTTTATCTTTCCCAGTAAGGATATAGGTAATAAATTCCTGAAAACCCATACCTGTCATTAACATCCTGAGGGTATCGGCAAATTCTATTATGGGAGACATAGACCCTACTGTATATTTTTCAGGCATCTCAGGGGAAAAAGTATTATAACCACGGCTTATGGCAAAATCTTCAATTAAATCAACTGAATGAAGGCAATCTCTTCTGTAAGGAGGGCTCTCACAGATTAATTTATTTTCTTCCTTACTCACTGAAAAACCCATAAAAGAGAGATATTCCATAATAGAAGCAGGGTCAACTTTCTCTCCCAGTATTTTTTCCAGATATTCCTGTTCCAGAGTTACTATCTGTTTAAGATTCTGTGGTGTCATATGACGGGAAGAAGGATATTCCACCATAAAAGGCCTTATATGAGCTCCTCTATCAGAAAGATTACAGGCCATAATATTAACACATAATATTACAGACTCAAGTGATGTACCTGTTATATCAACAAAAAGAGCCTTATTGCCAACTACTACCCTGCCGAGGTCATTACTGTTTATTACAGGAGGAAAAGAGAGAACCTTATTAGCAGCATCTTGAAGGACAGGATAAAGGGAGAAATTTTTTACAAGTCTCCCATATTCCTGTCCTTTGGGATGTCTTTCCAGTATCTCAGATAAATCCATTTCTTCTGTAAAACCAAGAGGAGAAAAGCTTATCTCTTTGGGGCTAAAACCTTTATAAGATAGAGGAAATTCTATCTTTGAAGCATCATGTACTCCTATAGCAATTAATTCCCTGGAACGACCGTAATTTTCAGTCAATTTTTCCTGGATCTGTATAAGGCCTGTAAGAAGAAATTCGTCTACTTCTATATTAGAAGCAAAAAAACCACCTATATAAGGTCTTATATCTGCCATATTTTTATCCACTATAATAATATCTTTACCGGAAGGAGTGGCAGAGAAAAAGGGATAGGAACTTTTTTTATGAAGCAGGCTTTCTCTTAATTGACGGGCTATACCTTCAGCTGACCAGAGATCAGGACGATTTGTATCGACAATCTCAATTTTTATCTCCCCTGTTTTTTCATCATAGCCTTTAAACTCTGCTTTTGCTTTTTCAAGGACTTCAGATAATTTCTGAAGGGAAAGTTTTTCTGTATATAATATTTCGAGATCTCTATGATAACATGTAATTGTAGGCATTTTATATCACCGCCTTTGCATTTCTAATGAAGTCTAAATCATGAGTAAAGAGCTGTCTTATATCACTTATACCGAGAGATACCATAGCCATACGATCAATCCCCAGTCCCCAGGCAATCACAGGAACCTTAATTCCCAGTGGCAAAGTAACCTCAGGACGAAATATACCGGCACCACCAAGTTCTATCCAGCCTAAATCAGGATGTTCCACTTGAAGTTCTACAGAAGGTTCAGTAAAAGGAAAATAAGCAGGAGTAAATTTTGTCTTTTTAGCTCTGGCTATTTCTATAGCAAAAAGATTAAGAAGTCCCAGTAATTTACGAAAATTAATAGTCTCATCCAGAACAATTCCTTCAATCTGAAAAAAATCTGTCCCATGGGTAGCATCTATCTGTTCATAACGAAAACATCTGGCTATGGCAAAATATTTTCCGGGAATCTCAGGATCTGCAGCCAGTGTTCTGGCAGAAAGAACCGTACCCTGACTTCGCAGAATTAATCTTTTTGTTTTCTCTCTATCAAATTTATATCTCCATCCGGCAGAACCTGTATTGCCTCCATGTTCATGACAGAAAGCAACATTACTCAGATAGGGTTCCTCTATTTCTCTGGAATATTCCGGTTTTTTTATATAATAAACATCATGAATATTTCGAGCCGAGTGGAATTGAGGCATAAACAATGCATCCATATTCCAGAATTCATTTTCCACAATAGAACCTTTCATTTCTTTAAAACCCAGGGATATAAATTTTATCCTTACCCAGTCCAGAAACTGCCGATAGGGATGTTTCTTCCCTATATTTAATTTAGGAGGATTAAGTTTTATGTTATATTTTCTAAAAGTAACATCTTTCCACTTACCATCCTTAAGTATATCAGATGTAATCTGACTGACTTCAGTTTTTCTGTATTTAAGGGATTCTACAAGGTCAGCCACTACAGATTTCCCTTCTTCTGTAAGATGATATAAAAATATAGGCCTTCCCTCAATCCTGAATACTCCCTGTTCAGTTCCTCTTTTTCTATAAAGGGAACGAACCATATCTCCTTCTTCCATAGATAGTTCCTTCATCATAAGAGATTCTTCTTTAGCTACTTTATCAACAAGAGACTGTTTATTTTCTATATAAGAAGAAGAATTACTGGAAAGTAGTTTTAAAACTCCTCCTGCCTCTACAGAAAGATCCTTATGTTTTTTTAAAAATCCTATAACAGGTCCCACTTCATCTTTTTCTAAACTGAGTATTGCTGGAAGATCTCCCATAGTAACATCTTTTTCTGAAGAACTGAGGAATTGAACAATCCTTTTTTCAGGTATTCCGAGTGTTGCATAGGATTTACCTGTTTTTGTGAGACTTATTATTTCTTCCACCCCTGTAGATTCACTTATTATAAGGTTTTTATGTAAAAGCCACTCTATAGCGGTTCGAAGCTGGCTTTCCTTTAAACCGGTCTTTTCCAGAATTACTGACCAGAAAAGAGAAGCTTTTTCAGTTTTAAACGTATTAAGTACCTCTATTTCAAGAGGATGAAGAGAAGCTATAATATCTGTTTTCACGTTAAAAATGACTGTTCTAATGACAGTCCCTCCACCTGCCTTTCTATTTTTCAAAACATTATAACAAATTAAAACCATAAAAACAATAAAAGAAATTTTAAAAAGCAGGAAGTAAAAGAAAGAAGTCAGAATTATAAGTTGTGAAACTCAAGATACAATATCAGCTTACCTTTACATATATATTTGTTATATTACTGACAATAACCATTACAGGTATACTTTTCTTTCACTGGCTAAAGAATATACTTATGACTAATCTGGAAAGTAATCTTCAGACACAGGCTCATTCCATTGCAAAAATGCTTGGCGGTTTTGCCTGGGATGAGAAAGATCTCTATCAGTCAGCCTTCTCTTTTATAGAAAACTTTGAGATAAAGGAACAGTTTATACTTAAAATATTTGATAAAAATGGCAAACTTATAGTATCTTCTGAAAAACAGTATGAAAGTAACAGCTCTATCAATAAAGAAGGTCGAAAAGCTCTCTATGAAGAACATGAAATAAAATGGATAGAAGAAAAAAATAATGAAAAACTTATCCATATTACTGTTCCTATAGCTACCTGGAAGAAAATAATAGGCCTTGTAGATGTTTCTTCTTCATTGAATCAGGTACAGCATATATTAACTGTAATGATGAGAAGCCTGGAGCTTGCTACTATATGGGCAGTTCTAGCTGTCAGTATAATAGGATTCTTTATTGCCAGAACAGTTACAGAACCAATCAAAAAGCTAAAAAACATAGCTGTTAAAATATCTCAGGGAGATTTTCAGCAAAAAATTGAATCTGTAAAAAATCCTCCTGAACTTGAAGAACTTGCTGTTACTATAAATTATATGGCAGATCAACTCAAAAACTTTATAGACGAAATAACAAATGAAAAAAATAAAATAAATGCCATCCTCACAAATGTAGTTGACGGCCTTATAGCTATTAACATGGAGAACAAAATTACCTTTTTAAACTCTGCAGCAGAAAAAAAACTATCCCTCAATAGCAGAGAAGGCACAGGGAAACTTATTGAACAAATCTGGGAGAAAAAAGAGATAATGATACTTATAGAAAGATCAAAAGAGGAAAAAATCCTCATACAAAAAGAAATAAACCTTACCCCTGAAGAAATATTTCATTTTACCTTTGCTCCATTTCAGGATGAAAAAGGTGAAAATCCCGGTACAATCATCGTCTTCAGAGATATAACAGAATTAAAAAGACTGGAAAATATGAGGGCAGAATTCTTCAGTAATGTATCTCATGAACTCCGGACACCTCTTACAATAATCAAAGGTTTTTGTATAACTTTAATGGATGATTACCCACCGGAAGAAGCTCTATGGAAACATTCTTTAAAAACAATAGAAGAGGAAACAGACAGACTCACAAGACTTGTAAATGATATGCTGGAATTAGCAAAACTCAGAGATCATAAAATAAAATTTATTATGAACAGGGGAGATCTAAAAAAACTTCTTCTGGATGTTATAGAACAGTTCAGATTACAGATAGAAAGATATGAAGTAAAATTAAATTATGTCTGCCCTGAAATTCTACCACAAATCACATTTGATGCAGACAGGATAAAACAAGTATTTATAAATCTACTGGATAATGCTATAAAATATACCCCTCCAGAGGGCAAGATAACTATAAATACATATATAGAAGAGAAAAAGCTCTATATAAAAATTACAGATACAGGCCCCGGTATAGAAGAAGAAGAAATTCCCCGTCTCTTTGAAAGATTTTTCAGAGGTAAACAGCCTGAAGATAGAAAAGGAACAGGTCTTGGGCTTCCCATAGTAAAAGAAATAATAGAAGCCCATAGAGGAGGAATAGACTTAAAAAATATTCTTCCTGCAGGCCTGGAAGTAATCTTCTGGTTACCTCTTTAATATTTCTCTGCTGTAATGGCGCCGGAAGCGTTGATAGTTATAGACTTTTTAACATCATTAGCTTCCTCAGCAGCAGCACCTTTTCTTAAGGTTAATATGACAGTTTCAGCCTGGCCTGCATTAACAGGTACACCTAACTGTTGAAATCTTAAATTTACTGCCTCTGTCCACATAATATCACCGGGAAATCTTACAGTTTTTATTATTTTTCGTGGTGGTTCATTATCACTTACACCTGTTGTATCACATACCTCAAGTGTGTATCCCTTATTATCTGCATCACTCTGTAGCCGATAAGTAACAGGATTTAACATATTAGCCTGTTCAGCAGGATAAGGGTTAGTGATAGACATCTGTTGTAACTGTTTTAAATCTCCTTCTAACTGTTTTAAAGCACCTCTAAAGTTAAGACTTCTCTGGTATACTCTGTAGCTACCTACTGAAATAGCAGTAAGAGAAAGAATAATAGCCATAGCTATCATTATTTCCATCAGAGTCCAACCGGAAATTCTATTTAATATTTTTCTATTTAAAAACATAGTTTTATCCTTTCATCTGACTTTTATAAAATAAAGTCATAGCTCCTATAAAAACCACTACTGCCACAAGCAAAAACACAAGTTTACCAGTAGATGAATTACCTTTATTAGAAGTAACAGACGTAGTGCCATCCTTTATTTCAACAAATATAGGACTGGGATTGGGCGTGGGATTACCTATCATATAAAGAGGTGTAACAGGTTTTTCATCCTTATTTTTTGTAGGAACAGGAACACGTGTGGGAATTGCCGGATCAGGTGTTGGTAAATTGACACCGGGCATTTTATTTACAGGTTTAGACACCAGAGCAAGAGACTCGGAATAAGAAATAGAACAGAAAACAATATATATGAGTATTATTGTAATTATATTTTTCCAGATATTTTTTTTACTAACCACTCTCTTCCTCCTTAAAAACACTACTATTTATTACTACCAAGACTTCCTGAGTCAAAGAATGCGCTTATGGCAAATAGGAGAAGATTCGGCGTAAGTACACTGTAATCTTCAGTATAAAATTGTGGAGCCGTATAATATTTAAATCTTTCATCATATTTGATCTCCATCTTTGCTGCATAACCCCTGCCATCTGTATCACCTTCTACATCCGGATTGGTACCAACCATCTGACCTAAAAAATCAAATGTTCCATTAAAGGTTTCAGAACCTGCGCCAGTAGTGAAATAAGTAGTTTTTCTACGATTAACAGGGTCTGGATCATTTTCATCATAATAGTTACCTTCTCCTAAATAATTAAAGAAATCAAACTGTGTTGACTGACGCATAGAATTTAACTGGACACCCTTGATTTCCAATGTTTTATAATCATTATAATCAGTCGAAGAAGATTCCAGTTTATGAAGATACATATAATTCTCAGCAACAAGGCCTATGGCAGAAGTAGTGTTCTCTGCAGTTTTCAAATTTCCTCCTATATAAACATTTCCTTCAGTAGTAGGAATACCTTCTGGATTATTCGGATCTTCAAGTGTGGCAAAAAACTTTTTTTGATCCTGAGGTATATCATCCTGATCATTTAATGCACCAACTTCATGAATTGTACCCTTGCCGTTTACATCTGTGTCCTCTGAAAAAGATTTATCAGGAGTAGTTCTGGAATCATCACATAACACAGTAACACCACTTGCCACTTCACCTTCTACTATTACATTTCCACCTCTTACATAAACTACGGCGTCCTGGTCTAAATAGTACGTTTGTTTTTCAATCTGACAGTCATAAGGATCACCAGGATTACCGTCTGGAGGATAATCTGCTATAACCTTCGGATCTGTTGCTGTTCCAAATATAGCATCTACATTATTATAACGAAGAGTAGAAGCTTCAGTAGACCCTTTATAGCGATTTCTTATATCTACAGTTACCTTTGTCATCTTTTTTCCTCCACTCTCCTCTGTCTCAAAAGTCATCTTACATATATTTTTACTGAAATCTGCAGTATCTTTGACACCGTCAATATCTTCTCGAATATTTATATCAGTACACTGATCCTGACAGACCTGTGTATTATTTATAGCAAGTCCTTTTGCAGGACTCCCCGGTGATGAACCGGAACCTCCTGCAGTATTATGTTTAATTTCTGTACCCCTCCCTCCAAACGGATTACTCACACCGGATGCAGCCTGCATTATACTTGTTACATAATCTACGTTAGCCCCTGGAACGCCTCTCCTTTTAGAACCAAAGACAGTGGAAGATCCCTGGAATGTATCTCGTCCATCACTACCTCCACCATTTAAATTAAACCAACCTGCTGACGGCTTTGCATGATGATCATAATAACTGGTAAGATCACTGTTCCCTGTGCTATTGTAATCAGTTTTACTTACGAAACGAACAGGCCCCAATATGCTTGGTTTATCAGTAGAAACACTCGTTAATGGAGAACCGTCAGCATTCCATGTAAGTATCCTTGCTCTTCTTATAGAATTAGGGTCATTAGGATCATCATTTGGACAACCTTCAGCCCTTATGCCACCGTAAATTGTCATATCAGGAGTAATACCTACAGCATTTTCTTTCAAGTGTCTATACTGTTCAGGTAGATTCATAGCAAGATCTATATCAGTAAAATTAGAATAAATATAAGTATAATTATAAAAAGAAACTTCTTTTAATATTACCTGAATTTTCCTGGTAGCATAAAAACTGGCATTCTCAAGACTCACTTCATCACCACGTTTTTCCATAACATAACCTATACTTGTGGCTATTATATCAGGACATTTCTCACCTGCCGGGTGGATAATAACATTACAACCTACAATCTTATGATCAGCAGTTTCAGTATGAATTAAAAGTTCATTATCTTCTATTTGTCCGCTTCCATCAGGCTTACGTATTAAAAGATAATTTTCTCCGTCAATAGCTCTAAAATATGAAGAACCACTTTCATTTAACTTAAAATAACTTACCCGGCGGGTTCCACCATTATATCCTCCAGCAGTAGGAAGACCATAACCCCAGGCATTGGGTTCCATTGAAGCAAACTGAGCCAAATATTCTATCCCTCCATTAGCTGCCTGAAGAGCCAGCTCAGAATCAATTCTGGTGGTGGTAGTTTTACTTTCCACCATAGCTATAGAGATGAAAGCAGTAGCTACAGCAGCTAAAACAATGACAGTTAATAAAGCCAGAAGCATAGCTGCTCCCTTTTCATTATTCTGCTTTTTAATTTTTCTCATATAAATTCCACCTTTCTAAACTTTTATTTAATATTAATTATTTCACGACATATATGCATTTTGTCAAGATCATTTCAAAATTTTAATAAGAAGATCTTACCTGAACAATGGAATCTAATTCTACTATTATGTCCTGTTTATTCGGATCCACTATTTGGCCATAGGGATATTGAACTACAGTCATTTCAATCTTAAATTCAAAAGGATCATGGGTATTATCCCTGCCAATTATACCATTGAACTCAACCTGTCTCTGATCATAATATTCAGGTTTTTCCTTATGGGAAACTTTAAAATAAATAAAATCAGAAGGATAGGGCATTGAAACTATAGTAGCAGGATTGGTATTAGGGTCAGCAGGATCCCAATCCCACGCAACCTCAAGTGGAGAGGAAGTTATGCTCCAATTGAGATTTGTAAGTGGCTCAGTTAGAGTGCTCTTTAAATTTATAATTCCTCTCATAAGAGAGGTTATGCCACCTGGATCGTCAGGGCTGTTAGCCTTATCGAAGACACCCGGGAATCCTGCTCTCTCACCTGCTCTATTTTCAACATAATAACACACTAAACGATAACTTTGATTAACAGCAAAATTAAAATCTTCAGCACCAACATCAGGAATCGGTTCAGTAAAACAAAAAACATTGCTCTGGTTAGGGTCAGTAATATATGGAATAAAAACAGGAGAAGGAGGTATCTTGGGAGTATAATTACCCATAATCTGAGCAGGAAGAAAAGTAGCATTTCTGGCTTCAGAGACCATTCTTTCCATAGCTATTCTCGCAGTCTGCTGAGACTGGACACGGGTAGCATTATAAGCTGCAGTCCTCATGCCATAGGAAAAAATTAAAAAAGTTGCCGTACATAGTAAAGCAAAAACAAAAATACCCACTACAAGTTCTATTAATGTAAAACCTTTAACTTTTCTCATAAAACCTCCTTACATGCCCGGTGTTGACGTTAAGGCATTTGATTTATATGATACTATCTGAATAAAACTATATCTAAGAGCTCCTTTAGACCTTTCTTCTATATTAACAGTAACTCTGATTTCCTTCATACAAGTATCTGTAGTAACACCATATGTATCCTCATAATCAGAAAAGTCTGAAACCACTATTGTAGGCACTTTACGACCAGGAGGTAAATTATCTAATCCAATATGTGGTAGATCAGCCTCATCTTGTGGATTTACTCCACCCGTCATAAAAAAAATCTGACTTTCACCAGATGTTAGTTCTGGATTTTCTTCAATAACCCTGGGTTTCCACTTGGGTTCCTCAGTTTCAAAACTTTGCCAATCTTCTAGTTTCATCACAGACATTCCACCTGGATTAAACACATCAGTATAAGGAAGATTTTTAATCTCTTCCATTATAGCTGAAGCTATTTCAAGTGCCTGTATTCTTACCCTTGTTTTCCTGTTGATTTCAAGTCCTGTAGGGAAAATAGTTGCTACAGCCAGAATAGAAAAAGAAAGGATGCAAACAGCACCCATAATTTCAATAAGAGACATACCCCTTCTATTTCTTTTTATTATCAACATATAAAAATCCTCCTACAGTAAAATTTACAAATCTAAAATTAATATCCTTATAAAATAATATATCATAAAAAGATAAAAAAAGCAACAACTATTATGAACATTTTTTCAATTAAATCCTACTCTATAGATTAAATTTATAACCTTTACCCCAGACAGTTAAAATTATTTCAGGATTATTAGGATCATCTTCAATCTTTTCTCTAAGTCTTCTAATATGTACATCTACAGACCTGTGATCTACATATTCATGTTTCCATATCTCATCAATTATTTCCTGACGATTTAAGAGTCTATTGGGATTTTCCGCCATAAATTTTAACACGTCAAACTCTCTTGCAGTAAGTTCTAATTGCTTATTGGATTTTAAAAAGGTTCTTCCAATTAAATCCATTTTCATATCTTTAAATATTATTGTAGAAGAAGGGGAACTTGCAGAGGAAGAAACTGATGAAAGGCGTCTTAAGATAGCCTTTATTCGAGCTGTCAGTACCTTCGGATTAAAGGGCTTTACCATATAATCATCGGCACCCATTTCAAGACCTATTATCTTATCTAAATCCTCTCCTTTAGCAGTAAGCATTATAACTGGCACATTGGAAAACTCCCTGATAGAGCGGCATACTTCAAAGCCATCTATATCAGGGAGCATAATATCCAGAACAATAATATCAGGTTTTTCTTCCCTGGTAATGGTAATGGCATCGCGGCCTTTATAGGCTTTCAGAACATAAAAGCCTTCTTTTTTAAGATTTAATTCTACAAATTCTACAATGCCAGGTTCATCATCTACTACCAGGACAGAGGATTGCAATAAAATACCTCCTTAAAACTTACGTATTATAAGATTGGTAGAAAGAAAAGCATAGGCCCTTCCATCTCCGGAAAGTTTAAACGATCCTGCTGATACATTTTCCATAAAAGGTTTTACTTTAAAGTTATCTTCTTCTCTACCAACAAAAAAGTTCATTTTAGACTGAGAATAATTAAACTGAGACACAACAATAACTTTGCCGTTTCTGGATATAAAAGAATAGGGAATATATGAACCTATGTCCCATTTCTTCCCTGTAGTCAGATCATAAATCTTGACTTCATCATTACCTTTTTCACTCTTTGTACGATCATAAAGCACTCTTGTGGGACAACCTGCTATATCAGGTATATCAAAGCCTTTATCAATCTCAGTAAGTTTTTTATCCTTATAAGCCAGTAAATGCATTGTTGGGTTTGTACCTCTGGTCCTTAAAATACTAAAATATGCCACCTCTGGTGATACTATATACATAGAACTTATTATACCATCAAATTTACTGGAAAGTTCTTTGAAATCAAGGGTTTTTTCAAGAGCTTCCACACCGGTTTTAGTAAGATCTACTTTAGCAATACAGTTTCCCTGGGAAAACTGTTCTTTATCATAAAAATAACCCTTTATATAGAAATTCCCTTCATAAAACATACCTATACGCTCAGCTCTAAATCCTTCTTTCCCTTTTTCATGTTTAAAGATTGTTTTTATCTTCATAGTCTTTATATCCAGAAGAACAAGACGGGTTCCACCATTGATTATTACAAGGACCTTATCCTCTTCCTCAGATAAAACCAATTGATCAACTTTACTTGCATCAAGATAAGCTTTTTCCCATGAAGTAACTGCATTTTTCTCAAGATCAAATTTTAATATATGAAGGGCATAGGTTTTACCTTCTTTTCTGAGAGAAAGCTCTGATACCTGTTCGAGTCCAACAATCATATCACCTTTATTTGAAAAAAGTGGAATTTTAAAATTTTTAAAAGTAACCTTTCTGTTTCTGAATTCTGTCTGATCAATTTTAATATTAGCATAAGAACAGGACAGGAATGATAAAAAAAATGAAACTAGCAATAAGAATAAAAAACCATTCTTTACAAATCTCTTCATAGTTTTTCCCGGCAATAAATATCGCACTACCGGCACTTATCCACTTCCTTTCTTAATTTAAATATATCTTAGAAATTATATCACAGAGCAGTCCTGGAGACAATAGGTTTTAGAAAAGGTTTTAAAAAAATCAGGGTGTCCAGAGGGACACCCTGAAGTCTTAAAAGGATAATTACTCTACTGCAACCTTCTCAATTGACATATAAGTAGGCCACCAATCCCAGCTATATTTTCTCTGGCCATTCTGAACAAAAGAAGATTTAAAACCTGTAGCAGTCGTTGAAATTTCTGTAATTCCGAGACTGGAAAGGGATTTTAATTCTGACTTGGCAGCTTTGCCATCACCATTTTCATCTATCCATACCTTCATACCATTCAGCTCAGATCCTGAAAGAACTCCATCTTTATTGGTGTCAAAGCTTGCAAGTTTTTCATAGCCATCATTATAGCCATCATTATTACCAAAGAAACTGGTGCCGTCTACAATATTCTCTTCTCCAGGCATAATAAGAAGGCCGTCATTTGCACTGACCCATTCAACTATATCTTCAAATCCATCGCCATCTATATCAAATCTTACTGTCTTAACACCATCTACAAAACCATTATGAGGTAACCAGTTGCCACCGGAAGCATCAAGTTTTCCATCACCATTAAGATCGAGTACTATAGGACTTGACCAGCCGATAGAAGAACATTTGTAATTGTAAGTGATAGTTTGACTACCAACCTGTTTTTGCACTGAACCTGTATAAATATAATAATCAGAACTTGTAGCATAGGTAAATAATTCACGTCCCACACCTGCATCAGGTTCATGAGTGGTATTATAACCTGTCTTTGTATAATAATCTCTTCCTTTAAGGCCCGTGATATGAACAGTACCATTTGCAGATATTTCAACAGCTCCCTGTATACCTGCATAGTTACTTATCTTGGCTGTAAATACTTCACTTCCTGCAGGGGAATTATATACTGCATCTACAAAAGACTGTAAAATAGCTGGTTCTCCTGCTACACTCTGGAGATGTACTAAAACTTCATAAAGGGTATAATTTCCATATTGAGGACACAGTGCATCAATTAGAAATCCACCGCTTTCATTACTTATATTAAAGGTCTCCACATCTTTGTCTACATTAATTTTAATCTTGGTCTCGGCAGACCATGCAATAAGAGACATTGCCAGTACCATAATAAGGGTCATTACTAAAATCTTTTTCATTTTCTTTTCACTCCTTTTACATTTTTTAAAACTTCAGAAACACCGGTCTCTCCTTTCTCCAGCTTTAGAGAGATATTTTATTCACACTCCTTTCAGAAGATATTTCTTTATATTTTAACCTAAAAATTTTCTATCTGATAGCATTATACTAAATTTAAGCATTTTTGTTGTTACAGGAATGTTAAAAAAATATAAAAATTTCTTAACAATTTTTATATTCCTAGAAAAAGACAAGGAAATTAAGGATGTAAGAAGAATTTTTAATTTATATGTATAAATATCTCTTAATATTATTAATAATTACTATTTCTACCTCTTATCTTCTTCTGAAAAGAGGAAATGCTAAAACAGGTACTGCCACCTATAATGACTCTCATGGGGTATTTGCCATAACATATCCTGAAAAGTGGTTATGTAATAAAACCTGTGATGGTATAGTAAGATTTTCACCACCTGGTAATGCTTCAAAGGATAATTCTCTAACAGTAGTTTATGGAAATCTTAATCCTGATACGTCCTTAACCCTTGAGGAGATTATAATACAGTTTAAAAAATCTTTTAAAGAAACCTACCCTTTTTCAGAGGAAATAAAACCGGCAAAGGTTCTGAATTTATCCGGAGCAAAAGCTGTGTTTTATCATTTCAAAACTAATACTAAATCCTCAAAAGAACTTTTTATTATTTTAAGTATAAATAAGGGAACTATATTTATAATAACGGCTTCCTCACCAGAAAATAAATTTTCTTTATATAAAGAGAATTACCTGGAAATGATAAATAATTTTCAGACACCGGCACAAATTGCGATTGAATTTAAACAACTTACTCCAGCTTATGATAATGAAATAACTTTAAAACTACTTGATTTTACAGAAAGTTCAAAAAAATTCTCTATTAAATATCCTGAAATGTGGGAAATAAATAATATGCAAAAGGAGAAAGCCCTTTCTGTCGGTTTTTCACCTACAGGAGAACATCCGGCTACAAATGGAATATTAATAACAATTATAAAAATTGCATCAGATCAGAAAAGCTCTGTAAATCTTAAAACTACTGCTACAAATTTAGTAAACATTTATAAAAAAAATCTTACCGGTGGAGAGGAAATAGAAAAACCACAGGACTTTACTTTAAGCCAGTTACCGGCATTAAAATATCATATAAAAGGTGAAATGAAAGGAGTAAAACTGGAGACACTTATTATAGTATCTATAACAGAAACAGAGGTGGTAATTATATCTGCTTCAAGACCGTTAGAAGACTTTAAAGATTATGAACAGGTTTTTATGAAAATGATAGAAAGTATTCAAATAAGGCAGTCAGAAAAAAGTATCTCCATGAATACATTAATATCTCCTGAAGATTATTTTATGCTGAGTTACCCATCAGAATGGAATCTTCAAAAAATAGATAAAAACGGTAAAACCGCTTATTACAAATTAACATCTTCAGAAAAAGATCAGGATAATAATTTAATAATTAAACATATACGTATGAAGGAAGAACAAATTAAGGGAATTACTCTGGACGATATAGGAAATAACTTAATGGAGAATTTTAAACAAAATTATTCCAACTTTAAGGAACTCGAGAAATTATCCACTATAAGCAGTCAAAAATTCAGAGAATATCATTTCAGTGGAACAATAAATGGTCAGAATTGGGAAGGACTTGCATATATATATATGAGTGGCTATGATGTTTATACTATTTATGGCGCATCTCTTGAAAAAAATTTTACAGTTTTTAAATCTATATTCAGCGATATGATAAATAAATTTTATATAATGATTCCTGAAAAACATGAGGGATGGAAAATCTATAATCAAAAAGAAGGACTTTTTTCATTTCAATATCCTTCTAACTGGTTTTTAGAGGAACAGACTTCAGATAAATTTAACTATATTTCCATATCTCCTTTAAGGGATTCATCAGAAAAAAATGGGGTAGACCTTTTATATTTTAAAATTCCAGATGGACAAAAACCTGAAGACCTGGACATCCTATTAGAATATCTCTGGATTCAATATGAAGCTCTCGGATATGATCTCTTTGATAAAGTTAATGGAAAATTCAGCAATTTTCCCTCTGCCATATTAAAGGTCAGAAAAAAAGCAGATAAAAACGCTTTCAACCTTACTGTTACCGTATTTATGATAGATCAATATATGATTCAAATATTCCAGTCTACCGGCCAGGATGAGGAAGTGAAAAATACCTGTAATACCATAGTAAATACATTCAGGCCCTTTGAAGTAAAAAGTGAAAAGTGAAAATGCGGGAGACGGGAGACGGGAGACGGGAGACGTGTAAGGGCAGAACAATGTTCTGCCCTTTTACCGATTACCGAACACGACTTAAAATCAGAATTTCCCGCCATGTCCCGTGCTTATAGTTGGTGTAGATGGTACAGTTGTATTCATAGTAGGAGTTGATGGTACTGTTGTATTTATGTTAGTTTCCGGTACCTTTGGCTGATCCGGTACCTTTGGCTGAGTGTCAATCTTCGGTTTCTGTTCAACACCCTTCTGAGTCTGTACTCCGCCCTGGTCAAGTTTATTCTGAGTCTGAGCTCCACCCTGGCCAAATTTATTCTGACCGAACTTATCCTGTGGCCCACCGGGAAATTTACCCTGTCCACCCTTACCTCCAACTGTTGCCTTAGATTGAAACTCCTCAATTTTCGTTCCAAGGGCCTGACTTATAGGTCCCTGGGCATCACCGAGATCATATTTATCTTTTACCTGATTATACATCATCTGAAGTGATCTCTGATTTCCACGGATTTTATTTTTAACTTCCATGGATTGATTATCTTTATTAGAATTAATATCATTGGCAAGGTCAAGCATTTGTTGTTTCATTTTCTGGAATTCATTCTTACCTTTTTCACGATTCTGGCCGAGGCCTTTACCCTGCTGCATTCCACCGGCTTTCTGGGCACCTCCCTTGCCTTGCTGGAGTCTCTGCTGTCCCTTTTTGCCCATTTGATTCTTCTTTTTAGCATCTTCTTTCTTCCTGGCATCACGGGCATTCTTATTTTTGGGATCATCTGGTAAACCCTTATCAGGTTGAAGAAGTCCCTTTTTAGAATCAACCTGAGAAACTGCAGATGCCTGTAATGAAGACAACTGCTCTCCTCCGCCTCTACCACCTGTGGCAAAAGATGCAATATTACTCTGAGCACTTATTGCTCCGGCAGAAACCATAGAAACATTGCTAACAGCAGGCATTCCAGCACTGGCTATAGACATAGATGGTGTAGACACAGAAGATGTGGCAAAAGACATACTACCACTCATAGAAGGACTGCTAAAACCGCCACTAAAACCGCCACTAAAACCGCCTCCAAAACCGCCTCCCATAGACATTCTCATTCCACCACCCATAGTACCCATACCTGACATAAGCCCTATTCCTATACCTGCACCAAGCATAGTAGATCTCATCATCATACCCTTTTGCATCATTCCTCCCTGACCCATACCTAACATATTACCAAAGGATCTCATATTGGCCATAGCCTGAGTTCTCATATTCATCATCATCATAGCCATCTGGCCCTGGCTGTTTATACCCTGGAGAGCAGCCGGATTCTCACCGAGTTCTTCGAGACGTTTTATAATACAATTCTGATGTTGCATACACTGAGCCTGTTGTTGTTGAAGATTTCCCAGGGCTTTCTGTATATTGCCCAATCTCTGCTGACCCATTTTAAGCTTTTCCTGAAACATCCTGGAAAGTTGCTGTTCCACCTGCTTTTTCATATTCATCATATTCTGCTGCTGTTTCATCATCTGACCCTTCTGCTGCATGGTTTTGGCCATATTCTTCATCTGTTTTGAAACTGTTTTAAGAAGTTTTCCTATAACCTTTAACATCTGAGCCACAACCTTCAGGGCAGCAGACAGAGCAGGACCAACATAAGGGACAGCGGCAACTGCTGCAGATGCCGCTTCAACTCCCTGGGCAGCCATATCTATACCCTGAGCAGCCATATCCAGAGCCTGTCCCACACCATTTAAAACTTGTCCAATTCCATTAAACATTTTTTCCTGCATACCAAAAAATTTTGCTTTCATATCAAACATTTGACCCATTTGAGTGTGTTTCATAAAATTCTGGGTAAACATCTGATTCATATTCATCTGCATATTACCGTCCATAAAACATTGTTGCAGTCCCTGTCCTATCTGTTGTTGAAAACCATTAAAACGTCCGAAAGCTGACATAAGAGGGTCAACCTGAGTCATACCTGCATAGTTCATATCTCCAAAAGCACTCATAAGATTAACAGGAGACTGATAACCAGTACCCATCTGACCTCCCATAGATGTAACTCCGCCCATCATATTCATACCCATCATATTTTTGGGTACAAGATTCATAAGCATTGAACCGCCACTTTTAGCATCACGGGCATATTGATTTCCCATAAAGGTGTCCTCTGCACTCCGCCCCTGAGCTCTGGCTTTATTCATTGTTGTATTTGTTTCTTTATGGGAAGCTTCCATTTTGGGAATATGAGGACGTACTTTTCTCTTAGCCCTTCTGTTTCTTACATTTTTTGCTTTGTTTATCCCTTTCTTAAAACTGGTATCACTCTTAATATAACCAGCATCCATTTGTCCACTTATATTTAATGATGATGAAGTAGAATCCATTACTTTAACCGCCTTTCTGTTTTATATTATTTCTATTAAAAAATCATAAATATATCTCTTCAATTTCTATCTAAGAATCAGAAAATATGCCTCTCTTTCTTCTTCCCTCCTTTCTTTAAAAATTTTACTGGATCCATACGGACTATTTCAGCAAACATATCGAAAGAATTATCTGCTGTATAGATGGCGCTTACCTCATTATCAAGCATTACTGAAAGATGCAGAAGATCCCTTACAGAAGAATCGGGATATTTTTCCACGAGTTCTCTCAACTTAAAAATATCCTCAGAGGTTATACTGAAAACATCAGATACTATACAGCTTATAAAATCAAAAACAGCAAGACCTTTAGAAAGGCCGGCTTTTTTTATGAGACTATATAAGATTTCCTGAAGTACTATAGCATCAGTAACTCCCTCTACTTCTCCACTGGCTACTGCCTGTAAAAATGAAAAAGATCCATCTTTATAGATACTATTTTCACTTACAGAATACAGAGGTATATCTGTATTTATAAAGATTCGCTCTTTAATAAGACATCCTCCTCAAGGTCAGACTTCAAATCTGTCCAATCTCCAACAGGTAAGTTCAAATCCCTTAACTTCTCAAGAGCCTGAAGTTTTCTGGAAAGTGAAGCCCATCTATACTGTTTGTCTATAGCCTCCCTGATAAGCTCTGCAATAGACTTTTTAGTCTCTTTTGCCTTTTTTCTTAACAGGGCAAAACGTTCTTTATCTATACGTATTTCTAAACGTTTTGAATAATCACCGGGCATATTTTCTCCTCCAATTTGTCCGTAATACGGATTACGTATATAATACTATAATTTTCTTTTTCTGTCAATAGATAAGGTGATGGGTGCTGGATAACAGGTATTTTATTTAACACAATCCTTTTCACTTTTCACTTCTCACCTCTCACCTTAAAAAGACTACAAAAAATTCTCAAAAACTTAAGACAAATAAAATATTTTTTGCTATAATTATAAAACAGGCAAAAAGGAAATCAGGAGAAGAAGGGATAGACAGGGAGAAGTTTTATATATTTTTTCCTGAGTATATATGAACCCTCTATCCAACGAAGAAACATATATTAATCAGCAGAACAATCCTATAGAAGACTGGAATGGTATTTATAAAAAAGTTAGAGGTAATCCTCCATGGGAATCAGGACAGGAGGAAGAAATACTTGTAAGTCTTGTGGCATCCTTTCAAACAAAAAAAGTGGTAATTCTGGATATAGGATGTGGGCAGGGAACAGATTTAATATACCTTACAGAAAAAGGTTTTAAAACAATAGGTCTGGACATAAGTAGTTATGCTATTAAAAAGGCCATGGTAAGAGGTGAGGAGAAAAATTTAAAATTAAATCTCTTCCAGGGAGATGTGTTAAATCTTCCTTTTTCAAACTATTCTTTTGATTTCATAAATGACAGAGGTTGTTTTCATCATATTAAAAAAGAAGAAAGAATTAATTATTGTCAGGAAATAGTAAGAGTATTAAAAAACAGAGGGAAATTACTTCTAAGAGTTTTTAGTGAAAATTATTATAAATCCGGTGGCAGTGGACAATTATTATCTAAAAAAGATATAAAAAAAGTTTTTCAAAATTTCTTTGAATTAGGGGAAATTACTGACTATAGAGGTAAAGGGAATAAATGGTCAGTAGAAATGTCCTGGTGTTTTATGAGGAAAAGAATTTAATTTCCTGCAAGAAGGACTTTTTGTAAATAAAGCTATATATGGAGTAAATAAAGTGAAAATTGTAAGGATTAATGAAGAAGGACAGATAACAATACCTTCCGGTTTTAGAGAAGCTCTAAAATTAAAAGCTAATATGAAATTATGTGTATATATGGAAGATAGGAGACTTATCATTGAGTCTCTTTCAGATGATCCAATTCAGGCACTTTTTGAATTAATGAAAGAAGAACCTTCTTTAGCTAAAGATATTAATTATGAAAGTAAAGAATAAAAATTGCTAAAAAAATAAAGGATCTTCAGTGTTATATTCGAATAAGAAAATAAAAGGAGTTGATAAAATGCCTGTTTATGAGTTTTGCTGTGAAAATTGTGATTATTTATTTGATGCCCTTTATCCCGTTGGTACAAAAGTTGAAAACCTTGAATGTCCTGAATGTAAACAAAAAAATCTTAAAAGGCTATTCTCTACTTTCTCTGTATCTTCAAAAGGAAGTAATGGAGAATCTTTATCAACTACTTCAAAAAGCAAATGTAGTTCCTGTACAGGGGGAAGTTGTTCCACTTGTTCGTGAAAATAAGTGAAAAGTGAAAAGTGAAAAGTAACTTACTATATTATTGCTCACCTTTCACCTTTCACCTCTCACACATCACGCATATCAGGGGGTGAATAATATTTTATGAAAGAAACTGTTGAAAAAGTTATAGCTGAAAGGATACGTCCCGGCCTTCAGGCTGATGGCGGTGACATAGAGCTGGTTGAAGCAAGCGAAGAGGGCGTTATAAAAGTCAAATTACAGGGTGCCTGTTCTGGATGTCCTATGGCACAGATGACATTACAGTTTGGCGTTGAAAAAGTACTCAGGGAAGCCGTGCCGGGATTTAAAGAGTTAATAAGGGTTTAGAGTGACAGGTGATAGGTAATGGATGATGGGTATTTAACTCATTAATCGTTACCTTTTACTTTTCACTTTTCACTTTTTTCTAAATCTGGCAATAAAAAACCCTTCTATTCCATGTAAAGATGGAAGTATGAGTAAACCTTTAGTGTGGGTATTATTGATTATGGTGGGAAGCATAAGTTCTTCAAGAAAAAAATCTTCTCTGTCTTTAATGAAACTCTTTACCACTTCTTCTCCTTCCTCAGGTTCAATAGAACAGACACTGTAAACCATAGAACCTCCTGGTCTAACAAAAGATGAAGCTTTTATAAGTAATTTTCTTTGAAGTAAAGAAAGTCTCTTTATATCATTAAATTCTTTATTCCATCTTAAATCAGAACGTCTACCGAGAACACCTGTTCCAGAACATGGGGCATCAAGTAAGACTCTATCAAATTTCTCTTCATAATCACTTCCAAGTTCCATTACATCACAGGCCACAGGAGTAATAATATTTATACCAAGACGAAGACAGTTAGAGTTGATAAGGGAAAGACGTCTTTTTGATATATCTACAGCAGATATATGACCTTTATTGTTCATCAACTCAGCTATATGAGTAGTCTTATTTCCGGGAGCAGCACATAAAT
>Ga0302240_1000444_pt1 | contig 42650 bp, 40 predicted proteins | sample AAG_UR_His_MG_FD_193538 | JGI IMG/M metagenome (GOLD analysis project Ga0302240, IMG submission 193538) | Enriched activated sludge microbial communities from anaerobic digester in WTTP, New Holstein, Wisconsin, United States - AAG_UR_His | ecosystem: Engineered > Bioreactor > Anaerobic >... | reverse complement strand
ACTTTCTCCTTTGACGGCATATCTTTTGCTCCAGAGCCCGGACAGGAACAGGTGTGTATATTTAAAATTTTTTGGATACTTTTTTACCTGGAGCGGTACTTAAAAATATGCCTTAATTTTGATTCTATCCTCCTTACTGAAGATAAAGATTTTGGAGAATGAATTTTTTCTCATAGAGAGAAAGCTGTAAGTGTAATATTCCTGAGATATGATAAAAAAGACATATATATGAAATTATAGATTACTGTATCAAAGTGATAGTGGAAGAGCATCTAACCGCACAGGTCGAAATATTTTGTTCTATTTCATTGTGCCCAACGCCTTCCGGCATCAGAGGAAAAATCACTGCACTTTTTAGACATAGGGATTTTGTCTGGCTTTTTCATTTCCCGATTCAATTACCTTTTTGATGCTATGCATTAAATCATGAAACTTTAGAGATCTTATCAACATTCAATATCTCCATAGTATCCTTTTTCATAGCCATAGCGTAGATCTTATTTTTGGTTAAATATTTCATTATATCCTCAGGCATATAAAGAGCAGCATATACAGGGATAATCTTTTTATTTTTATCCGGAAAATATTCGAATATTTTATCTTTTTTAATAAATTCAATGAATTCTTCAGCTTCTTTAGTATTGCCTGGATTTGATTTTACTTCTCCCACTACTATTTTATCAGGGTATACTGCCACAACATCAAATTCTTTTAATTGTTTTGTTACAATATTAATCTGCTTGAATCTTACCCCGAACATCTGACAATCTTTACAGTTAAAATATTTCTCTGCTACAAATTGAACATTGGGAGCAAAGATATCCTCTATTATATGTCCTAATTTTTTAGAAGTTTTTCTAACCTCCTCTTTTAAACTGGCAGTATCTTTGTCCAGATTTGCTTTAAGTTTTCTGGTATCTTCGTCCAGATTTGCTTTAAGTTTTCTGGTATCTTCCTTCATTTCTTCTATAATCTTATCTGTATGGGATTTAAAATCCCTGATCTCATTACTCAATCTGCTGATAGCATACTGAGTCTGGCTTTTATAATCCACCATTTCTATAATGAATCTTTCCATTAAAGCTTCAAGACGATAAACTCTTTCTTCTATAGCTGGTTCCATAAAAATCAACCCTTTCTGATTTTATTATACCATATAAGACTTATATGTTAAAACAATTTTTTGTGTGATATCAAGTACCCGGAAATAAAAAAAGATCATAAGATCTTTATACTGCAAAAAAATAGCACCTCTTTGTACTTAACAAATCCGAACATGTGTAGATCCTTGAAAAATTTATACAATTTCAAAAGAGAGAATTTTTTTCGGCCATTCTTCTTCTCCGAATTTCTGTCTTAATCTCTTTATACAAGAAGGACAGAGCTGCATTATAAAAAGATCATCTTCCTCTGTTATCCTTTTTGTAATCTTCCACTTGAGCCTTTCCAGATGTCTCTCGCTCAATCTGCAACGGAAGATGCTGTATTGAACCCTTGTCCCATATCCTGTCATCAAGTTCGTCACTTTTTGCAAACGACTCTGTTCTCTTATATCGTAAGCAACAAGATACCAGTTCTGTTGACTCATAATCACCTCAACCTCATCTTTGCAAAAAGTCTCGGTTTATTTCCCCATTCTTTCTCAAGAAGCCTTGCTTCCAGTTCTATCAGTTTGGAATAAGAAAGAGAATAGCCCGTAACAAGATGTTTCCAGGTTTCTTCGAGGTGGTTCTCAAAAAGAGTAATGGCTTTCTTTTTTCCTTTTTCAGAAAGCCATATTTTATCTGCTGTTACACTGAAGTCTGTTGAGAGAACCTATGACAACCATATCCCATAAAGGCACACGAAAAAGTTCCATTAAATCCATTACAAGGGGATAGGCAGAAGAACGGAGTGTATGGAAAAATCCTATATCTACAGCTATCTCTATAACACCAGGTATTCCTATTGTTTTTATATTCATTAGGGATTGTAAGAAAATAACCTATGCATATTGTTAGGTATGGTATAATAAAGATATGAAAACAGAAGAAATTAAAGAAAGTAGCGTAAACGTGTAAATTCCTGTATAATGGTTTAAAAATTTGCTAAAAACTTAACTAAAAAGGAAACAAATTGTCTTATAACACTCAGAATATAATAGGTTTACCCTATAAAAATGCAATAAAAAAACTTGCTATACCTGCAATACTCACCTATGTATGCCAGATTTTATTCGAATTCATTGATGCATACTGGCTTGGAAGGCTCCAAAATAGTGAAGTCTTTGCCGCAGTAGGAGCAGCATCTTTTGTAACATGGGCTCTTTATGCACTTATGAATATTGTTACAGGAGGGGTAAACTCCTATGTGGCACAGTATGCAGGAGCGAAAATTAAGAAAAAATATCATCAGATTGCCTTTGAAGGTCTTATACTTTCAGTTATAGTAGGATTGTTAATAACAATAATCATGCTGCCTTTATATCATAAGATCTTCTTTAAAATGGGCCTTACAGGGAATATACTTAAAGCGACTGAAGAATATTTTTCAGTTATGAATCTCTACTTCATCATATCTTTTATTTATATTACAACAGGGACAATCTTTAATGCCCATGGTGATACAAAGACAACATTCTGGACCAATGGCGTAACTATATTTTTAAATATAATACTTACTCCATTACTTATACTGGGCTATGATTTTATTCCCAGACTGGAAGTAAAAGGTGCAGCACTATCCACAATAATATCACAGGCAGTGGGAATATTTTTAAGAATTATACTTCTTATAAGAAAGGATTTTCTGTCAACAAAGCTGTCACTCAGAGATATGTCACTAAAAGAGTGCCTCCTAATAATGAAAGTCGGACTTCCTGTAGCCACAGGAAATTTTATATTCTGTATGGTTTTTCCTGTACTTACCAGATTTATAACCATGCTTGAAAATATTAATGCCCTCTCAGCTCTGAATATCTGCCATAGAGTTGAAGGAGTTGCATATTTTATCTGTGTCGGATTTTCCGTATCTGCCTGCACTATGGTAGGACAATATACAGGTATAAAAGATATGAAAAGGGCAAAAGAATCTGCCTGGGCAAATGCTCTCTATTTAACTTATATACTTATCCCTGTTTCCCTGCTGTTTATAATATATCCTCATCCCCTTATATATATTATGACAGATGATCAAATGGTTTTAGCAGAGGGTGTTAAGTATATGAGAATAATAGGGCTCTGTGAAATACTTCTCGGCCTTGAGATAGTATTTCAGGGAGTGTTTACCGGAATGGGTAATACAATTCCACCAACATTAATTTATGTACCTCTCACTATCGGGCGAATACCACTGGCATATTTTATGGCTTTTCACCTGGGGATGGGTGTTACTGGTATATGGTGGGCTATCTCTATAAGTACTTTATTAAAAGGTATTCTGGTAACACTGATGTTTTTAATAGAAGGTAGGAAGAAAAAATATTGTTTAAAAGAGGAGTTTCTTGTTATCTGACTAATATAAATAGGAGTTTTTCATAAATCTTTGATGTGTAATGCGTAATACGTAATACGTTGATACGTGACAGGTAATAGAAAGTTAATTTTTCACGTCTCACGTCTCACGTCTTACAAATAAGGAGTGTTGCAAATGAAATATTACCTGGTAAGCTTATTAGTTTTATTACTCATTACAGGCTGCGGAGACAGCGGTACTAATTCTTCACAAAATCCAACATGGACAGTAGAAGGGAAAATAACTGAACAGGATGGTACAACTCCCTTAACTGATGCTACTATAGCTATAAATGCTACTAACTATAACAATCAAATGTCGCCCGATAGTCAGGGTAATTATCAATTTACAGATGTACCTACAGGCTCCTGTACAGTATATATAACTAAAACAGACTATATAACTGTAAAACTTCATGGAGAAGTTTCCTCTAATTATAACTTTGGAACCACAGGTATACCTACAAAAACACAGTGGGAAACACTACTTGGTCCGGGACATTATAATCCCGGTCAGGGTTATATCATTATAAATGCACAGAATAGTTATGGAGACCCCACACCGGTAGCGGGAGTAAACATAGCAGTAAATCCTATGTCTGGTGTCAGTACAGGCTATATAAACGGTTCGACTATAGACTGGGATACAACTATTACCTATGCATCCGGGAAGGCTATCTTAACCGGTTTAACCCCTTCAACTGTATATTCTGTTATGGTAATATACAGCTCTTCCCGGAAAGAAACTATAACAAATATTAAACCCTCTGCCAATGAAATAGATACTTATTTTTCCTACAGGTCAAGAACAGGGTATACAAGGACACAATAGCTAAAAATATGGGAAAGTGATTTCATCTCCTGGAGATGATTAAATCTCTAAGTACCGCAACAGGTAAAAAAGTATCCAAAAAACATATACACCTGTCCATATCCGGGCTCTGGAGCAAAAGATATGCCGTCAAAGGAGAAAGTTATAACTTAAATAAATACAAAACTGTATATTCTGTAATAACAGATTTCATTGTAACAGGATCATAGATTTTGCGTAAGAGCCCGGACAGGGACAGACTTGTGAGATGGATACTAACTTGCCTGTTGCGGTACCAAGTTTCATCTTCATCATCTTCTTCTATTTTTTTCGGCTCCTCTGGAGTCGCCAGAAAAAGCAACCTTTCCATAAAAATCTAGCTTTTTCACAGTAAAAATTTCATCTCTTTCTATATTTCTGATAATCTCAAGGGACGTTTTTCCCGGATATAAAGTATTTCTAATAAGATATTTTTAACATAGAAGGAATTAACTGGTTATTTATGGAATGTAGAAATTATTATTTTTACAGGGGGGAGGTTTATGTCTGAAGGTCGTCTTTTTTCTTTCCCAAGACCCCCGGAAATCTTTGTAGGTAGAGAAAAAGAACTTAACAGGCTCAAAGAAGGTTTTAAGAGTCAAAATTTTATCATAATAGACGGTATTGCCGGTATTGGTAAGACTTCCCTTGCCTTAACACTGGCAGGTATAATAAATGAAGATCCTCTCTATAGCTTATTTCATAATAATGTCTTCTGGATAGAATGCAAAGAAGGATGGCAAATAGATAACCTCCTCTACGAAATAAACAGAAGCCTTAAATATAAAGGTGAAAACTCTTTCGACAAATCTCTTGAAGATGAAAGAATGGTAATAAAGGATAAAATTCATTATCTTTTAACATTACTAAATAAAAATTACTATGTCATTTTCATAGATGATTATCATAAACTTTCAGGTTCCGAATCGGTTTTCTTTCTTGAAAAATTAAAACAATATCTAAAAAAATCAAAGGTAGTAACTATCTCCAGGGAAAAACCCAAAGTCTCGCCAGTAATCTGGTTAGAAACTTTTGAACAAAGGCTTAAGGGTCTTGCTTATAATGATATAAACATACTGATTAAAGAACTCCTGGAATTACATGATTACTCATATATACTGGATAAAAAAATACTGAACGATCTTACCAGAACAACGAAAGGACATCCTCTTCTCATTAAAACTCTCCTGTGTATACTAATATCAGGAGGACATACCATTGTAGATTTATTAGAAGATGCCCCTTCATTTAAGGAAGCTACAGATGATTATCTCATATCTCAAATAATTAGTAATCTGAAAGAAGATGAGAGGGAATTACTTTTCTCCGCATCCCTTTTCAGACTCCCGGTGAAAAAAGAAGCATTTCATTATGTATATCCTGTAGAAAAACTTGACAGGTTAATCAATAGCCTCCAGGGAAAATTTCTCTTAAATCTGTACTGTGCAAATACTTATCTTATTCATGATCTAATTCGTGATTTCTGTTATGCTAGTTTACTTCCTGATAAAAAGAAAGAACTCCACAGAAGATGTGCCCTCTATTATGAATATATAGAGACTATAGAAGACAAGAGACTTCCTTTATCAAAAGAAGCTTTTTATCATTATATAGAGTCAGGGAAGACAGACAGAGCTTCTGAAATTCTTGAAAATATAATGAATGAAATGGTTAGATATCTTCAACTGAAAGAACTGGAACAGTATATAGATAAAATCCCCTTAAAAAATAGAAACTATAGAATAAATCTTATGAAAGCAGAATTATTCTTTATAAAAGGAGATTATAAAAGTACTATGAATCTCCTGGAAGATATAAGTGATACGGAGTTCACAAAGACAGAGCTTATAAATCTTAAGGCCAAATGCAACCTTCGCCTTGGAAAATATGAAAAAGCGATGGAATATGTAGACAGAAATTTAAAAATCTGTCAGGATGTTAAAACTCTATTATGTCTTATTAAAGCACTGGAAATTAAAGGTATAATTAATTTTGAGCTCCGTAATTATGAAGAAGCGCTTACCTGTTTCAGGAAAGCTATTGATGTAAATGATAAAGAAATGAAAAGCAGTGAATTTGAAATAAGCCTTTCCCTTTTTATGGGAATGACCCTTGAACGTATGGGTAAAACCGGGGAAGCTCTGGAGATACATCTAAACTGTCTTAACCTGGCAGAAAAAACTCATAACCTTAGAGAAATACCGGGGTTAAAGATTAATATAGGATGGGATTATTATCAGATGGGAGAGATGGAAAAAGCGTATGAATATCTGGAGCAGGGACTGGAAATAGCTCATACTGATCGTCTGAGGGTATATTCACTCTATTTTATGGGTCTTCTTTTTGAAGAAAAAAATGAAGAAGAGTCTGCCTTCAGTAATTTCCTGAAGGCCTTGAAAATAGCAGAAGAACTGGGAGATATTGATAAACAAACAGTTATAAAGATTATGATAGTAAGACTTTATATAAAAACAGGGAAATATAAAGAGGGAAGAAAAACTGCCAGGGAAATTGAAAAACTGATCTCCAAACAACACTCTTATATAAAAGGCGAATATTTAATTATAATGTCTGAGATAAACCTTCTGGAAGATAATTTATCTGAAGTAAGATCTTCACTTAAAAAATTACTGGAACTATGTGATGAAGAAAAAGATATATTTCAGATATGCAGGGCAAGATATCTTATGAGTATAATATCTTCCAGAGAAGAGGATAAAACTCTATGGAAACTTAAATCTCAGGAACTCCTCCATAAGCTTTATGGAAATGAAAAACGAAAAATTCTAAAGTTTTATACATTTTTCGAGGAATTTCTTTCTCATAAAGATAAAAATAAACAGGATAAATACAGGGTAAAACGCAGGGAAAGAGAGTATGAAGCAGATATTATAGAGGTTGAAAAACTGAAGGGCACTTCTTTTGATCTATGGATAGATGTAACCAGTGGCACTGTATGGGAAAAGAATAGAGGTTTTATAAATTTTACACATAAAAGAAAACTTTCATCACTACTTTTTTATCTGGTTAAAAATGCCGGTCAGAGTTTCTCTCAAGAAGAATTATATACAAATTTATGGAGTAAAAAATTTAACAGAATGACTGATAGTATAACAGTAAAAACGTCTATCTCACGTTTAAGAAAACTTCTGGAATATGATCTGGAGAATCCAAAATATTTTAAAACTTATACTGTTCCCTACATGAATGAAAGCAGATATTACTTTCCAGAAGATATAAATTTTTGTTTAATTGAATCTCTGGAGAGTAAAAAAGATTAGGAGGCTATATGGAAAAAGAAATGGAAATATTTCATTATAGAAAATTAAAAAATCTCAATCTAGGATTTGAAGATTCTTTAAAATTAAAACCTGAAATTTCTTTCCTGGAAGAAGAAGATCAAGAGGAAGATATGAATACTATTTTTGAAAAAGAATTTTCGGCAAAAGAATTTTTCAAAATTGAGGTACCATCAAAATTTGAAAAAGTAACACCACCGGAACCAATGGGTTTACCTCCACATCCTCCGAGAATTAATAAAAAGTAGGGACAGATGTTCTGTCCCTACAGAGGATTATAAAATTATAAGGAAAGTCCCAGGAACATAGTGGCAGAGTTTACGCCACCACTACTACTCAGGAAAACACCTATGCCACCAATTGGGCCAGACACCACAGGACCACCGGGAACTACAGGACCACCAACGGGACCAATTACAGGACCAGGCCTAGGACCAGGTCCAATAGGACCGGGTATAGGACCAATTACAGGACCAGGCCCAGGACCAGGTCCTCCTATAAGAGGTTTCTTTTCTTTAGCCACATCTCCATCTTTAATAGCTTGCATCAACATCTCAAGGTCCGCAAAGTCTACTTTACCATCTTTATTAAAATCAGCCTTTGTTGCCAGAGAAAACTTCAGGAAGAAATCCAGGAAATTTACAATACCATCACCATTAACATCAGGATCACCCAGAAGGAAACGGGATAACATTTCCACATCTTCAGCATTTACCTTACCATCACCTGAGAGGTCAAATTTTTTGATAGTATCTCTTATTTTGTTTACATCATTTTTATCAATATCATGGTCACCATCTTTATCATAGTTTTTTATATTATCTATAAGGGCTTTCAGATCCTTCTCATTTATTTTTCCGTCTTTATTAATATCTCCTCCTCCGAACCAGCCTATTTTTGTACGAAGAGATATATCTTTCATTGTTACTTTTCCATCACCATCAAGGTCATCCATGCCGAGTAAAAATCTGGTAAGTAAATTTATATCCTCTATATTGACTTTCCCATCACCATTTATATCGCACTGACCAATAATCTTTTCCATAAGTTTCTGGTCATATATATCTACATCACCATCTTTACCGGGTACAGGTATAGGAGGAAACTTTATCTTCTTTATTGGGCTTCCTATTGGTTTTCCCGGAGGTTGCGGAGCACCCATAACACCTCCTATTTTCTTCTCTTCTACCCTCTGCTTGACCTCTACAGTACTTGTAACAACCTTTTGTTCAAAATCTTTGCCTATTGGTCCACCTAACATTTCTATTACCTGCCTTTCTTAAAATTATTTAAAACCTGATGATTACTATACCACCTTTCTGAATTACATGGAAGGCGCAAACCGGTTACAAAAGGGTTACAAATATAAAATCATTTCTTCTTTTTTTTCTTCTTCTCTTTTTTTTCCTTTTCCATAGCTATGTCTGCAGAGGTTTTATAATAGTTTCCTTTAGCATACTCTTCTACTATCTTTTTACGTTCTTCTTCAAAATCTCCAAGACGACAATAAGCTTTTTTATCTTTATCCATAATCATCACTCCTTAATAAATTATTATTAGCTTTCAGCTTTTCCCTTAAGCTGATTGCTGATACCCGATTGCTGATTGCTTTAAACATAAAAGGTTTATTTTTATTGAAGCTAATAATTTAACAATGATGAAAATTCCTATGCTTTATATTTATCTTAAAAACTATAATATAATTTCTCACAAATAGCAACTCAATTATAGTGTATTTCATAATTTATTAAAATTTAAATACATCGTAATGCGTAATGGATTAATTTTCACGCATCACGCTTTATGTATTAAGAGATTCTTAATTATGGATTATTATGAAACTAACTATATTTTATAACTTTTCTAAATAAACGTATTATTATGGGAAAAAATTAGCAAGGAAAATTTTATCTAAAGTCGAATTAGTTTATCCGCCTAATAGCTTTAAAATCTATTCACAATTTCTTAGACATTAGTCATGATAAAATAAAAACTGAAAGGAGTCTCTTTAATGAAAAAGTTTTTATTTATCTCTATACTATTAATATCTATCTTTTCCCATCTCTTTCTTTTATCTACTAAAAGTTATGCTGCCAATCTCAGGGGAGTCTGTTTTATAGATAGTAAAAATGGATGGATTGCAGGAGATTATGGAACAATCCTCCACACTGCAGACGGAGGGATTACCTGGAAAGGGCAGAGCACTGCCAGTAAAGAATATCTCTTGAGCATTTATTTTGTAGATCTCAAGAATGGATGGATTGCAGGAGAAAACGGTACAATTTTATATACAAAAGATGGTGGTTCATCATGGACAATCCAGTCCAGTGGAACATCAGAACATATAAATTGTATTTATTTTATAGATGTACATAGTGGTTGGGCTGTGGGCGATCACGGAATTATTCTCCATACTACAGACGGAGGATCTACCTGGGTATTTCAAAAAAACAATATTACCTATAACTTGAGAGGAGTTCATTTTACTGACAATAAAAATGGATGGATTGCAGGAATGTATGGAACGATTTTACATACTAATGATGGAGGGAAAACCTGGATAGTACAGAAAAGCAAATCAGATAATCATCTTACGAAAGTTTATTTTATAAATGCTAACAATGGATGGATTATCGGTGAAATTGGCACAATTTTATGTACTACAAATGGAGGAATTACCTGGACATTACAGAAAAGTGATACTATAGCCAATCTTTACGGCCTTCATTTTATAGATATTAATAATGGATGGATTACCGGACGAAGGGGGAAGATCTTTCTTACAAAAGATGGGGGTACAAGATGGGAAGAACAGGATAGTAGGACAATATCCAATCTAGAGGGAATTTATTTTGTAGATTACAATAATGGATGGGCCGTTGGACAGAATGGGAAAATATTACATACAGAAGATGGAGGAATTATCTGGAAAGCACAAAATAAATAACAGCTCAAATTTTTTCTTTTCTCTTCATAAAACTTTCATATTTATTAGTTAAAACAAAAATATAATCACAGATTGCTATGGTAAAATCTAAAAGATCTCTTGCTTCGTCTTTGAATATCTTTTCATTTGTAGGAGGCTCATCTATATTACAATTTTCCTTAATGACTTCACCCCATTCATAAATCCTTCTATCAATAATATGTTTATTTAACAATTCTTTTAATCCACCAGATAATAATTTATTCTTAGTATTATATTCTGCACAGATTCTATCCAGACTCCGATAACACATCACTGTACAGGCACTGTAAGCTTTGGCTTTATAACATTTTTGTGCTTCTTCCAGTGCATTACGAACTATTTTAGGAAGATTCCAGTTGAGATATTTTTCTGGCCTTGGCCATAATCTTTTAGCATCATTCCATTCATATTTATCAGTCCCTACTTCATAAAATTCCTGTCCCGCTAATATTGCATTCTTACAAACAGGGCATTCGAGTAAAGTTACTTTAAAAGGGAAAGGATCATCTATTCTAAAAGATTTATGTTCCCCCAGAATCATAGCATCTACATTCGAATCACAATAGGCACATTCAATCAGCATTCTAAATTTCCAATTTTACCATATACTCTTTAAGATAATAGAAATTATAAGTCTAAAAATTTAGAAAAAATATTTATACCTGTATCAATAATAGAATCATTCGGAAGAAATTTTGGATTATGGAGACCATATTTTTCATTTCTCCCTGTGCCAGGCCGGAACATAAAAGAGGGATACATATGAGAGAAAAAGAAAAAATCCTCATCTGTCATTTTATAACCACAGTCTATAAAATTATACTTATCTGAAAGCAGCTTTTTCACCGAACCATAAGGTTTGCTATCAACAAGAACTTCAGGGCAACATTCCCCCTTTGTCAATCTGTAATCAACACCTGTAGAAAATCTTATACTTTCAGGTATAAGTCTAAATTTTTCATAATATTCTTCCGACTTTTTCAAAGCCACTGTCCTTATAGATCCTTCAATTTTAGCATAAGAAGGAACTATATTTCTTGCATCACCTGAGATAATCCTTCCTGTACCGTAAATAAAAGGGTCTAATGGATCCACTGGTATTTTGTCTACCATATCAAGATATATTCTTAAAGCATTAAAGTCGTTTTACTGCCTATCTGCATATTTCTCATCTCTAAAAAATTATTTAATTAATAGTATATCTACATTATTTATTCTATGCAATATCTATATGTTAACAAATTGTTAAAATTCAATCTTATCATCTTAAATATTGAATTCCATAGCTTTTATCCACGATAAGTTCGAACCTGACTCATAGGTTTTCCTACCATACGAAAGGCCCGTTTTTCTGCTTCATAATGAATTCGTTCTTCATCAAGGGTAATAAGTTTTCCTCTGTCAAGTAAAAGACGGCCATCGCAGATAAGATAATCTATATCTCCAGGATGAGATGAATATACTATATTTGCTGCAGGATTATGCCGGGGTATCCAGTGTGATTTTCTGGTGTTTAAGAGGATTATATCGGCAGAAGCACCTCTTTCCAAAACACCGCTTTTTTCAAATCCAAGTGCCCTGGCAGAACCCTCTGTGGCAAGACGAAGAATTAAATCATTAGGGAAGGCAGCAGGATCAAGCATACGATTTTTATGTACAAGTCCTGTTATACGCATAACCTCCAGGATATTAAGATCATTATTTGATCCGGGTCCATCTGTCCCAAGACCCACTTTTACTCCCCCTTTCAGTAGTTTATCAAGGGAAGACATACCCATGGCAAGTTTCATATATGTCTTGGGAGTATGAGCCACATAAACCCCTTTTTCTGCCAGTATAGCAATATCTTCATCACTTACTGTAATACAGTGGGCAGCAATACAGTATCTATCAAAAACACCCAGATGGGACAGATGCTCTACAGGAGTTTTTTTATATGCCGAGATAGAATTTTTTACCTGTTCTTCAGATTCGGAAAGATGAAGGTGAATACCTGTGTTTAATTCCCCTGCACATTCCACCACTCTCCTGAGAAACTCCGGAGGACACATATAAGGCGAATGTGGCCCCAGGACACAGCGAATTTTTCCCTCTCCTGCACCGTGCCATTCCCGAATAAATGAGAGGGTATCTTCCAGTATAACTCCTCCCACTTCCTGTTCTTTTCCGATACCGAACTGACACCATGCAAGAGTAGCTTTCATCCCTGCTTCACTTACAGCTTTTGCAACCTGATCCATATAAAAATAATGATCTGCGAATCCCACTGTACCTGATCTTATCATCTCACAGCATGCAAGGGCTGCTCCCCAGTATACATCTTCCCGTTCCATAGCAGATTCAGCAAGCCATATCTTCTCATTAAGCCATCTGTCAAAAGGCAGATCCTCTGCCCATCCCCGTTCAAGTGTCATAGCAGCATGAGTATGGCAGTTAAAGAAAGCCGGTATGGCTACAAAATCACGGCCATCTATTACCCTGGCAGGCTGAAACCCTTTCGGCACATCACCTATAGACAGTATATCCTTTCCTTCAATGGCTATGTTTACATCAGAGTGAAGAGTATTTTTTTCATCTAAGGTTATGGCAGTGACATTACGAATTAATATAGACATATTATTTAACTCCTATCATTTTATAGCTTTCAGCTTTTTATTCCTTAAACTGATTGCTGATAGCTTTATAAATAAATAATTCTATATATTATGCCATATTTCCTGTATAAGAAATATATGGCCTTACAAAACTTTAACATTTTTTAAACATTTTTTTATTGAAATCAAATTATTTATATGATATTTTAATAATGAGGTAGTGTATTATGAAGCTCTATTTAATCCGTCACAGAGAAACAATATGGAATAAAGAAGGCCGATTTCAGGGATAAATCGATGTTTCCCTGAATGATGCTGGAATAGTTCAGGCTGAAAAAGTAGCCCGAAGATTTCAGGATGAATATATACAGAGCGGAGAGACCTTTACTGACATATATTCAAGTCCTCTCATTTAAATACTTATCTGAGTCCTTATATGAAAAGTGAAAAGATTAAGTACATTACTATATATATTCATGATAAATTATAATCTCACGTCTCACGTCTCACGTCTCATTCCCCCAGGATACTTCTCTTCACACGGCCCATAAAATTCATGAGATCATCGAACTGTGCATAGAGAACCGGTATAAGAAGCAATGTAAGAAGTGTAGAGAGAATAAGACCACCTATTACACATATTGCCATGGGAGATCTTGTCTCAGAACCGGCACCAAGTCCCAGTGCTATGGGCATCATACCGAAAACCATTGCGGCAGTAGTCATCAATATGGGACGAAGCCTTGTAGGTCCTGCCTGTTTAATGGCCTCATCTCTTTCTATGCCCTTTTCTCTCAGAGTATTTGTATAGTCTATTAGAAGGATACCGTTCTTTGCTACAAGACCCATAAGCATAATAACACCTATCATGGAAAACATATTAATGGTTTTTCCTGTGAGAAACAATGCAAGTAATCCTCCCACAAGGGCCTGAGGAAGGGCAAACATAATTATAAAGGGGTTAAGATATGATTCAAATAGTGCTGACATAACCATATATACGAGTACTATTGCAAGTATAAGAGCCTGAAAGAGATAACCAAAAGATTCTACCATACGTTTACTGGCTCCGCCAAAGGTAAAGGATATACCCGGAGGTGTAACGATTTCTTCTTTCAATCTCTTCTCAATGGCACGTTTTACATTTCCCAGAGGATAACCTCTTGCAAGTTCAGCACTTATAGTGACCACTCTCTGTTTGTTGTAATGATCTATTTTATTAGGAGAGGGGCTTTCCTTCAGACTTGCAATATTCTTGATAAAAACAGGGTTATTATCTTTACTTCCTATGTAAATATCACCTACCTGCTCTGGTTCTTTACGATCCTTTTCCTGGAGACGAATACGAATATCGTATTCTTCTCCTCCTTCTCTATATTTCACATCATTATTTCCTTCAATACTGGTTCTAACGATAGAACCTATGGTAGCAACAGAAAAACCCATATGAGCCATCTTCAACCTGTCGGCCACTACTCGTGTCTCCGGTTTCCCTTCCTTCCAACTTGTATCTATATCCATAGTTCCAGGAGTAGTTTCTACTATCTTTGTTACTTTATAGGATATATCCAGTATATCATCCATCTGATATTTACTTCCCGTAATCTGTATCTGAAGAGGAGCTTCAGAGCCTCCCATACCTGAAACTGTTACAACTGTTACTCTGTAAGGAATATCTATAACTTTTTCAAGTATAGCTCTCCGTATTTCATTATCAGAGCGTTTCCTGGTATGCTTTTGACCTATGTCAAGAGTAATTTCTGCATATTGGGAACCCTGATTTCCTGACCCAAAATGCCCTTTTTGTACTCCGATCTGAGCAAATACAGATTTTATTTCGGGAAAATCCTGTTTGTTACTCACTATTTCTTCTATTTTCTTTACAAATCTGTCTGTTTCATCTACATTTACATCAGATGGCAATTCAAGCCTTACAAGAACTTTTCCCTGATCGGAATTGGGCATAAATTCAAAACCCAGAAGAGGAGCTATAAATCTTATAACAATAATAAGAGAACCAATTCCTATAAGTACCACAAGCCACCTTACTTTTAATGCTACTTCCAGTACTCTTCTGTAAAAAGTGTCCAGTGTATTATAACCATAATCGAAAGCACCAAAAAAACCATTCCAGAGTGACCTCATAAAAACCAGGGGATAAAAATTAGATTCTTTTTTCTTTTCTTCAGTCTCCTTTTTAAACCACTGAGAAGCAAGCATAGGAGTCAGGGTAAAGGATACAAAAAGAGAAAAAAGTGTAGCTGTTGCTACAGTCAGACCAAAGGAGAAGAAAAATCTTCCTACAATTCCTCCCATAAAAGCTATGGGAAGGAATACAACAACATCCACCGTAGTAATGGCTATGGCAGCAAGTCCTATTTCAGAACGCCCCTCAAGAGCTGCCACTTTTGGTTCTTTACCCATTTTGAGGTGTCTGTGAATATTCTCCAGAACTACTATAGAGTCATCTATAAGTATACCGGTACAGAGGGCAAGGCCCATTAGAGACATCATATTCAGAGTCTGGTTGGCAGCAAATAAAATTATAAAGGTAGATATCATAGAAGTGGGAAGAGCTGATGCTATTATAAAAGTTCCCCTTATGTCATGAAGGAAGAGAAAAACTATAAATATAGCTAATAAACCTCCCAGAAAAAGATGAGTCCTTACTTCTTCCAGGGAGGAATGTATATAAATAGACTGATCATCACTGATATTAAAGTTAATCTCAGGGTAATCCTTTTCTATATTTTTAAGTTCTTTTTTGACAATTTCTACTACCTTCAGTGTATTGGCATCTGATTGTTTTCTCACAGTCAATCCCACACTGTCTGTACGATTTATTCTTGTAAAATCTTCCCTGTCTGCTGACCCATCTGTAATCTTTGCCACATCACTCAGAACAAAACTCGTTATAGTTCCATTTGACTTACGTTTTGTAATCCTGAGATTTGCAATTTCATCAACACTTTGAAATTCTCCAAAAACCCTTATGACATTTTCCTTTGATTCATGTTTTATATTTCCGCTTGGTATATTGATATTACCGGTTTTCAGAGCCTGCTGGATTTCTGCTATAGTTATGGAATAAGCAATTAATCTCTTCTGATCCAGTTCCACCAGAATTTCTCTGGTTTCACCACCGGAAACCTGAACATCTCCAACACCACTCAATTTGGTTATTCTGTCGGCAATAACCTGATCTACAAGTCTCTTAAGGGTTCTCACATCCATAGAATCACTCGTAAGACCAAAGGTAAGGACAGGCATAGAACCAAGATCAACCTTAATAATCTGAGGTTCTTCTACATCATCTGGAAGTTGTGGTTTTGCCAGCTGTACCTTATCTCTTACATCTGCTGTGGCAGCATCCAGATCTGCTTCCAGAAGAAATCTGATAACAACAGTAGAAACACTGTCTCTTGAGATAGATGTCAGTTCATCCAGTTTATTTACTGTACTTACTTGGTCCTCTATGACCTTTGTTACAAGAGTCTCCATCTCTTCAGGTCCCGCTCCAGGATATGTGGTTACTACGGTAACTATGGGGATGTCTATCTTTGGATATTGATCCACTGCCATAAGTGTTACAGAGCGAAAGCCCAGAACTATAAGAGCCAGAAATACCATAGTTATGAATACAGGACGTTTAATAGCTACATCGGTTAACCACATATAAGGTTACTCCTCACTTATAATCTTCAGAAGATCTCCTTTTTTCACTGTTCCGGAATATATTACCTTTTCTCCAGGAGTCAGCCCTTTTACTATTTCAATAAGTCCCCCCATAGCAGGACCAGAAGAAATCTCTCTTTCAGCAGCGTGGAGATTATCCACTATATAAACATATTGTTTTCCGTCATTGGTCTTTATAGTATCCTTCGGAATAACCGGCACATCTTTGTGGACTGAAAGTATTACTTCTCCTCTGGCAAACATTCCTGGCTTCAAATCGAGAATACCATTATGAATAGTTATTTTCACAGTAAACTGTCTGCTATCAGATGAACCAATAGGAATAATCTCTTTTACAAAACCATTTAAATGTTTATCAGAGTAACTATCAATTTTTATATTTACCTTCAAACCGGGGGTTATATTTTTTATGTCAGTATCGGAAACAATGGCTTCAAAATACATGGTTTTCGGATTAAAAACATCTGCAATCTTCGATGGCCCCTGGCCACCGGCATACATCCCAAGATCAACATATCTTTTTGTAACATATCCATTTATAGGTGATTTAACATATGATTTTTCGAGTTTTCTGGTTATAATGTCAAGATTTGCTCTGGCCTGATTAACTGCATCCTGAGCAACAGCAACATCCTCTCTGGCAATAGTTACCTGCATTCTGTTATCCTCTGCTATTTTGAGAGCTACTTTAGCCTGATCCACTGCTGAGAATGCTGCCGTAACTTTTTCTTCTGCAATTTGTACCTGCTGTCTGGCAGATTCTTTTTCCTGTGTACGGGCACCTTCTTTTATCAGATCCAGTCTATGAAGAGCTGAATTATACTGGGCCTGTGCCACATCATATTGGACCTGTGCCATATCCAGTTGTTGTTTTGATATGGCACCTTTCTGATAAAGCCGCTCCATCCTTCCAAGGTCTACCTTTGCCTGTCTGAAATTTGCCTCTGCCTGTGAAACTGCTGCCTCTGCCACAGCAATTTCCTGTCTTCTTGCTCCTTCTTCCACAAGTGAAAGCTGTTCCTGTGCTGTTACAAGACCGGCTCTGGCCTGTTCATATTGAGCTTCAACCGCTTTTAAAACTGCTTCTGCCTGACTTATGGCGCCTTCCACCTGAGTAATCTGAAGCAAAGCCTTACTCTGTGCCTGAGTCAACCTTAAAGATGCCGTATTAACTACAGCCCTGGCCTGTGTGAGCTGATCTTCAATATCATTCGGTTCTATTACAGCCAGCAACTGCCCGGCTTTCACCTCATCTCCTTCTTCAATCAGCAACTGCACTACAGTACCTGTATTATTAGTGTTTACCGTCAATTTCTCATCAGCATTAAGTTCACCGCTTACATCAACTGTAATAAAGATATCTCCTTTTTTAACTGTTACAAGTTCCACGGGAATACCCTGTTCTTTCTGCATATCTTCCCTGGAAGCCTCATGGTCGTTCTTTTTCTTGCAGGAAGTACAAATAAACAGCATTAAAGATATTAATACAGCTATACTTATATGAATTATTCTACTCATATTTAAATCAGATATTTTTACTTTCTGAACTGGGGAGTTCATTTTTTATTTTCAAGCTCGACAGTGGTACCGGTTAAACTCCTGTCTGCTTCCTCCTCTCTATATGTGGTATTTATCAATTTTATATCATCTAAATTTCCATCTTCAGGAAGTAATCCTGTTGTTTTTACGAGACTGGCCCTGGAAAGATAATAATCATAAAGGGCCTGCACATTATCTACTTCTGCTTTTGTAAGGATAAGCTGTGCATTGGATACCTCTATAAAGGGGGAAAGACCTTCCTGATATCTGAGTCTTGCCACTTCATAATTTTTCTCTGCAGATATAAGAGTGGCTTTCATTTTATCTACTGTTTTAGCTGCTTCCAGGAAATTCAGATAGGCCTGTCTGACCTGCAGTGCAATTGCTTTCTTTATCTGCTCCAGATTTATTTTAGCCTGTTCAAGATTTGCTTCTGCTTCATCTATCTTACAGATGGTAAGACCTCTGTCAAAGATAGGAATACTGGCAGAAAAAGTAGCATTAACACTGTTGGATGCATTAAAAAGACTTGAACTGAAAAGTATATAATCGAAATTAAAATTTACTGTGGGCAGTCTGTCACTTTTAGCCACGTCTATCTGTTTTTCTGCAGCTCCTATTAAATACATTATCTTCTTTCCCTCTGCTCTATTGTTATAAGCAAGTTCGGTAGTATAATCTAAATCTACCGTATAAGGCTTATATACCAGATTATCTACCAGATCATATTCTGCAGTCAGAGAAAGTCCCATAGTGTCATTCAAAGCAGATTTGGCAAGTTCCACACCGTTCTGGGCTTTTATTAAACCCAGTTCCGTATTCGCAACCTGTGCATTTGCACTTAGAACATCTGCCATAGCCACAAGTCCTTCTTCATAAAAATCCCGGGATATATTATATTGTTCAATAGTTGTAGTGAGGGTATTTTCTGCCACCCTGAGAAGTTTTTTGGACTTTAAAACATCATAATAACTCGAAATAGCTTTATATAATACATTCTGTCTGGTAATTTCCAGCTCACAGAAGGTTGCCTGACTCAGGAGGGTTGTGGCATCAACCAGATTGGTTACTCTTCCCCCATCATAGAGGTTATAATTAAAAGTAACCTTACCCTGGCTCTGATTGTTCTGCCCCAGGGGAGTCTTCCTGTCTCCCACGCTTATTTCCTGTACCGGATCAATTCTGGTATAGTACATAGAACCGCTGAAGCTCGGATAACCTCCGGTTTTAGCCTGAGATATCCTGACTTCCGATTTATATATATCCTGCTCGGTACTTCTGAGGTCCAGACTGTTCTGCAGGGTAATTTTTATACTTTCTTCAAGGGTAATCTTTTTAGGGTTAACCTCCCGGGCAGAACAATTTAAATTTAAGATTAAAATTAAGAATAGTAAAAAAATTCTTTTCATACAGGTGATCAGATAAAGATTCCTTCCTCTGCCATTTTACCAATAATATTATAGAATTTCCGATGATACCTGACTAAATCTTCTCTGTCTTCTTCGCTGATATTTTCTATAATAGTTACCCAGAATTTCCGTTTCATCTCTTTTAACTCAACTATAAGATTTCTTCCTTTTTCACTTAATTTGACCTTTACGACCCTCCTGTCATCGGGTTTTCTGTAACGTTCCACCAGATGTTCTTTTATTAATTTATCTATGAGATCTGTAGCTGAACTGGATGCTATCCCGAGTTCTTCCGTTATATCCTTCATTTTAAAACTTTCTTTTTTTGAAAGAAACATCAGGACTTTCAGATGGGATAAAGGTATCTGATCAGCTTTACTGGGACGTCTATAAATTGCCTGAAAAAATTTCTCTGCCATATCAGTACACAGCTGACTTAATTCATCTATAATCTCCTGTTTACTTTTACTCATAAAGATAAATCCTCTGATTAGTAAATATAAATTTTTTTATTAAAAATAAGAAGATTTACGAATATTTCGAAAATCGAAATATTCGATTGACTGAATATAGCACAAAAAAAATTAACTGTCAAGGTTTTTTGGAAAGTAAAGGATTACAGGGTAAGACTATAGAATTTATAAAGGTAAGACGTGAATTATATAATTAAGTACTATTTACAGTACCAATTTTTCACTTCTCACTTTTCACTATATTATAAAAAGGAGAGATAAAATGACCAGAGTAAAAAATTACCTCATATTATTTATTATAATCATAACCTTCGCACCTTCTCTTGCCTCTACAGAGGCTCAGAATTTCTTTAAAGAAGCTGAAAGGTATACAGTCAGAATCTACGGCAGTACTGTTACGGCACTGGAAACTTCATCGAGAGGGTCATGGGGTGGTTCAGGATTTGTCATACATATAGATACAGCTACAGATATTGCGCTTGTAGCAACCAATAAACATGTTATCGGCGATGGTATAAGTTCACTTCAGGTAAGCTTTAAAGACGGAGAAAGATTCCGTGCCATTCCTGTATACATAGACCCCATATATGATTTTGGTGTATTGAAATTCAAACTCAGTGAACAGGGGGTACCGAAAAATATTAAGGTTGCAGAACTTGGAAGTACACGGGAAGTAGAAATAGGTCTCAGAGTAGGTACCTTTGGAAATCCTGTAAATTACGAATACTGTGCCACAGAAGGTATTATCTCAAGCTTAACCAATACGCCGGGAGGCTTTTCAGGTGCTTTTCTTCAGACAGATGCGCCGATTAATCCCGGAAACAGCGGGGGACCTCTCATATCTCTAAAAGATGGAAAGGTTATAGGCTTAAATACAGCAGGAAGTAAAAACTCCGAAGGTATTGGATGGAGTCTTTCACTGGATCAACTAAAACCAATTATCACGCAGGTAATAAAGGGTGAACTTCCTTATGCCGGTCATATGGGATGGCTTGGTGTAACAATACAGGAAATAAATCCAGACAGAGCAAAGGAGGATTTCGGGGCTAAATTTGCAAGCCCCCCCAGGAAGGTAATACTCTTAAGCGGTATATTACAAAAAGGACCTGCCGAAAAAAGTGGCTTTCTTGCCGGTGACATAATACTTTCTATAAATAATACAGTACCTATGGATGAAGCGGATTTCTTATCTAACATGAGGGCCGTCGCCGGGCAAACCTGTAATGTTCTTGTATGCCGTATGGGCAAGGAAATTAACCTGAAGGTAGATATAGTTGATCGCGGTGCTCTTAGACCAAAAGCATATGTTACTTTTGCCGGTATGGTAATACAACCTACCACGCCGACAGTTTATGAAAAATCCTATCCCTGGAGTTCCCCTGACTGTGTCTATGTATCAGATATACTTGAAGGAAGTTCTGCCCAGACCTGGGGGGCAGGGAAAGGCCCCGTAAGAGGTGTAATGGTAAATCTACAATACCATCCTGTTACATCTCTTGAAGAATTCTGGAATGCTATAAAAGATGTGCAGCCAGGGCAGCCTGTTGAACTCTTTTACTGGAGCGCAAACTGGGGAGATATAATAAAGGTGGTTTATTATTATGAAAGTGAAATACCTCAGTGGGTGGATGTGAAATAAGGTTAAAAGTGAGAGGTGAGAACCTCTCACTTTTAACTTCTCACTAATCTATAAGTTTCTTAAATTCCTCATATTCCTCATCTTTCATAGGAAACCAGTTCTCCGGCCTGGGGAAGGTTTTATTTGTAACTTCCTGAGCATATTGTCTAAGACCGTTTAATATAACAGAACCGGCATCACCGTAAACCTTTGCCATTCTTGGTTTAAATTTGGGATAGAGGCCAAACATATCATGATAGATAAGAAGTTGTCCATGCGCATCAGGGCCTGAACCGAGGCTTATTATGATAGTATCCTTTACTTTTTCCGTAATAATCTTACAGACCCTGTCAGGAACCATTTCAAGAAGTATGGCAAAAACCCCTGCTTCTTCCAGAGCCAGAGCGTCATCCATAATCTTTTTGGCCTGAAGAGCACCTTTGCCCTGAACCTTAAACCCGCCGAGAGCACTTGCGCTCTGAGGAGTGAGACCTAAATGTCCCATCACTGGTATACCGGCGGCCACAATTCCTTTAATACGGTCAGATATTTCTCTACCACCCTCCAGTTTTATGGCATCACAGGAAGCTTCTGCCATAAATCTGCCTGCATTACGAATAGCACATTCGACAGATGGTTGATAGGTCATATATGGCATATCTCCAATAAGCCATACATTCTTTGCTCCTCTCCGGACAGCCTGGGCATGGCGAATCATATCCTCCATTGTCACAGGAAGTGTACTGTCATAGCCGAGCATTGTCATCCCAAGACTATCTCCCACCAGAATCATATCAATTCCCGCTTCATCCTGGAAATATGCAGTGGGATAATCATAACAGGTAAGCATTGTAATGGGTTGTCCCTTCCTCTTCTTTCTGAAAAGATCGGGAAGCATGATTTTTTTACGTTCAGACATTTTAGCTGTCTCCTTTCAATTGGTAATCGGTAATCGGTGATCGGTGATGAGTGGTTTATAGTTGAGGGTTGAAGGTTGAGAGTTTAAATTGAGAGTTAACTCTAAACCATAAAATTTAAACTATAAACTTCTTTTGATTCTTCACTCTTCACTTTTCCCTTCTCCCTTCTCACTTGTCACTTCTCACTTATGCAAATTCCTTGCTGACACAAAAGAAAGTCCATTCTCAGTAAGAGCTTTTGCAGTAAGATTTATAGCCTTATGTTTATCCATATAATTCTTCAATAGATACTTCATATGACCGCTTGATTCAACATCTTCCTTTGTTCTGAAATAATCCAATATATCAGAGGGATGTTCCCTTAACTTTTCATCTTCTATTTCTCCACCTTCATGTTTTGCAGAGATATTGGGAACTCTTGCAGCAAGTTCAATTAATTCATTACGACGGTTATAGGGCTGTTTAACTATACTTTTCCAGGTTTCTGTAATATGATGTTCAAAACGAACTATATCTTCAAGACCCAGAGATTTCCTTATTTCTGCTGTAACCTCAATTGTTTCATTATTAACTGAATTACTCCAGTTAAAACCGATAAGAGATGTTGTTCCATCATCTCTTGAAAATAATCTGGCCCCCAGGAGAGTCCATAAAGCAGCATAAGGATTATCATTTCCCATATAAACAGAGATCTTAAATTCATTATCCACACCGAGTTTATGAAGAAGATATCCTAATATAACAGTACCGGGATTAATATTCAGTACCTGTTTTATACCATAATTTGTATAGTAATAGAGAAATTCTTCGAGCCATTGGAGAGCATGCTCATTGGGTTGACCCACACCGCCGAAATAACCTGTAATAGTCTCAGGACCACCAAGATGGATATTAGAACCGTCAGTTCCTTTAGTATCAAGGGTTTCCACATAGCTTGCACCTATAATCTGCATGGCTGCTGCAACTGCAAGGATATCGCCATTATCTCCTTCCTGTTCTTTCATTCTTCTGACTCTTATATAGCGGCCGGGCATAAGCTCTTTCTTCGCGATAGCATCTTTTGCTTCTTCAATTAAAAAGGGAAAATAATGTAAAGAACTTATCTCCAGTGTAACTGCAAGATCATCTTTGAATTTCATTATGTCGGATTTTTCACCCAGTATCTTACGACGATACTCTGCCAGAGTAATAAAAGACTTCTTATCACGCTGTTCCATAAGCCATTCCACATCTTTAAGATAAGGAGAGTTCATATCCTTTAATCTTCCAAGGAGATTGGGAAGACTTCTGGCTTCCTTTGCTTTACGATTTATCTCCTCAGGGCCTCCATACTTATCCACAACCTTTAAAAAATCATTGATAACCCTGTTATTGGGGTCAAGCAGGAAATCATTAATCTCCTTTAATTTTTCTTCGGAGATCCTCAATTTGTTTCTTAGTTCCATTAAATCTTCCTCCTTAAAGACCGGCTATTAACCCAGGTAATCCCCAAAATCTCCAAAATCCCGGTCAAAGTTTAAATATTTTCAGTAATATTATACTGCCTTCATATAAAAGTATAATCGGTACTGCTACCAGTATCTGTGTAAACATATCCACAGAAGGAGTTATTACTGCAGCTATGACAAAAGCGATTAAAAAGGCATATCTACGAACCTTACAGAGCATTCTAAAATTTATGATACCGATTTTACCGAGTAAAAGAGCAAGAAGAGGTAATTCAAATACCAGACCTGTACAAATTATAACAGATAAAGCAAAAGAGAAATAATTGCTTACTGAAAGCATAGGTTGTAAGTCCATAGTGGAAAAAGTTATAAGAAATCTGACTCCCACAGGAAGAATAATAAATGTTGCCATAGTTACACCGGCACCGAATAAAAAAACTATCAAAGGAATAAAAATAAAAGCATATTTTCTTTCAACGACAGTCAGAGCCGGCCGTATAAAAGCCCATATCTGATATAAAACTAATGGAGAAGCCATAACTATACCACATACCAGAGATATTTGTATATGTGTAACAAAACCTTCGGAAGGAGTCAGAAAAACGAGCTTATTATCCCCAAGAGGAACAGCAAGTATATTCATTATAGATTTTGCCACAAAATAACCGCCTGTACTGCAAAACAGTACCGATAAAAGAGATATTATTATTCTCCATCTGAGCTCCTCTAAATGTTCTATAACCGTCATTTTTTCTTCCACGAGGCCCCTCCCTGGCACATTAAATATATTTGGAAAGAAGGTCTGATAGCTCAGCAGCTACAGATATAAACTCTCTGGCTTTAGACTTAACATGTTCATCAAAGTCCAGATTATCCAGTATTCTGAGAACAGTATCTTTTTCGTTTTTGTTTACATATTTATCAGAAAGAGGTATAATAGACATTTGAAGTATAAGAGTGGCTTTTGCAGTATCGCTTTCTATTCCTTTTAAAAGTTCTACCACATCTTTCGGGTTATTTATATCATCTTCAAGTATAGTTTCCTGTTCTTCTGTAGTTTCTCCTTTTTTAGCCAGAGTTCCCAGTATTACTTTTATCTCATCACTGCTCAGATAACCATCACACTGAGCTATAGCAAGAAGAACCCTGTTTAACTGAAAAAATTCCTCACTGATTTTTTCCCTTTCATCCATATTTATAATACACTGCCTTTATCCAAAAATTATTAATAGTATTATAGCATATGAGACTTCAAAATTCAAATCAGTTAACAATCTTAAAATTTCCTGTGTCTATACCATCGTGATATGCAGCGGGATGTCGAGGTTTAACAATATGTACAAAAATCAAAGCACCTGCTATACAAAAAACTCCACCCATAAAAACAGTATTCTGGACACCTATTTTATTAGCGAGAATTCCTGAGAGTAAACTTCCGAAAGGCATGGTACCCATAAATGCCATTGTATAATAACTCATTACCCGTCCTATTTTCCCCACTTCAACAGTACTCTGTAAAAGAGTATTGGCAGAAGTAAAAAAAACCATCATTCCCAGGCCTGCTAAAAAAAGTAATAAAAAAGCGAAATACAGATTAGAAGCAAAAGAAAAACCTATAAGGCCCATACCAAATATAGCCGAACCAGAGGGTATTGTTTTTTCCAACCCGCCGGGAGATTTTTTTGATGCCATAGAAGCAGCACCAACGATAGCACCAAGGCCGGAAGCAGATATAAGATAACCCAGTGTACGAGGACCGCCGTGAAAAATGTCTTTCGCAAAAACAGGCATAAGTACTCCATAGGACATTCCCATTAAACTTACCAGACCTGTGAGAAATAAAGTGGTTTTAATGGAGACAGAACCAAGGATATAGGTAAGGCCTTCTTTTATTCCCTGTAAAATACGAGTTTCTCTGGTTTCCATTCTTTTTTGATTACTCTTTATAAGTACCAAAGCGATAATAATAGGCAAAAAACTTATACTATCAAGAAGAAAACACATTCCTTCTCCAAAGTAAGCAATTAGAAGACCTGCTATTGAAGGTCCTATAAGGCGGGCAGAATTAAAAAGGATGGAATTCAGGGCAATAGCATTCCCTAAATGTTCTTTTTTATCTACGATATCTACTACAAAAGACTGTCTTGTAGTCATATCAAAGGCACCAATACATCCGGTTATAAGGCTTAAAATTACTACATGCCAGATAGTGACTATACCGGTAAGAACAAACATAGCAAGTATGAAAGATTGTATCATATACATAATCTGAGTGATCATTAAAATTTTACGACGGTTGAAACTATCTGCTATTACACCTGCAAAGGAAGCCAGGAGAAAGGAAGGGAACTGGCCGGCAAAACCGACTGTACCAAGTAAAAAAGCAGAGTTGGTTAAACGATATACCAGCCAGCCTATAGCAGTAAATTGAAGCCATGTGCCAATAAGAGATATACCCTGTCCGATAAAAAAAAGAAGATAATTTCTGGAACTTAAAGCCCGGAAAAATAACTGAAACCTTGTTCTATTATCACTGGTCATTCCCAAAATTTTTCACGGCTTTCTTTATATTATTTTCATGAGATTCTCTATAAAAAGGACTTATATCTCCTCTGAATTTGACTATAGACTCTACAGTTATATTCTCTTCATGAGGGTCTTCTCCTTTTTTAAGGAAATATATAACCCTGTCTCTTAATTCCTCCAGATAATGTATGTTATCTTTTATAAGTAATGAATCCTGCCTTTGCCCATGAGAAGGAATAACCCTTGAAAAATTCCTGTCTTCAAGATATTTAAGATTTCTTATATATGTATCTATTCCGGTTCTTTCAAGTAAAGGGAATGGATCTTCCACCATATCTCCTGCAATAAGAATATTCTCCGGCCTTATTATAATAACAGAGGAATCCTCTGTATGACCGGGTAAATGTTTTATTTCTACATTGCCATCTCTATCATAAAAATTTATTTCCTTTTCGAAAATAAAATTTGGTAATACTAATTCTATTTCTTCTTTAATCCATTCGGGATATTTTTCAGAAATTTCCTTCAGTGTATTCTCACCTTCAGATTTAATCACTTCAAAACATTTTCTGTGGGCTATAATTTCCCAATCTTTAAAAGCACTGTTACCCCATATATGATCAAAATGAGAGTGGGTATTTACTACATAGAGTTTTCTATCACCCTTGACCTTTTTACAATAATCCACTATTTCTGGTATAGAAGACGGTCCCATATAGGTATCTATTACAAATATCCTGGTTTCTGTTAAAACAACAGGTAAATTAAAACAGAATGGTTCTGGAAAATGAAAAAGTTCTAAATGAAACATACAAAAATACTACTCTAAAATCAAGACTTTACCTATTCCTCAAATCTCTTACCTTTCCATTTATTGTCGGGGTCTCCCTCTTTTTCTCCTATCCACTGCTCACAGGTAAAAGAGTCATCTGAGAAATGAAAGATAAAAATTCCCGAATCCTTTGGCGGTTTATATGTAGGTTTCTGAGACCAGACACCTTCAACAGTTTTTCCATCTAAAGAAATAATTCCTTCAATCTTTCCATCTTTATCTTCATAATTACCTGTAATATGATTACCTTCTGCCTTCATAATTAAAATTCCCCGGTCTGTATCCCAGATACCTGAAAAATTATCGGAAGTATCAGTAACCCTTGTGCCAAACAATTTCCTTATATTATCTTCAAAGCCCCGCCAGGCACTTCCGGTAAAACTATTACCATCTTCGGAAAGTGTTATGGAAAATTTCCCCGCATTAAAACCCGGTCCGAAAGTAGGGGGATCAAACCAGTTACCTGAAAGAGTTTTTCCATCTTCAGAGAAAAGTCCTGTAAAATGACCTCCATCAGAACCATAGGTTCCTTCTATATAGTTACCCTGGTTTTTTATGATCATTACACCGCAGTTAGTATACCAGTCACCCTGAAAAGTTTTTTCTTCTGCCATCAGACATGCTGTAATCAATAAATAAGAAACCATAATACATAATATTACAATAATTAGATGTTTACTTTTTTTCATTAACTCTTTACCTCCATAAAATATTTTCTCATTACCATAAAACGATTATAATATAATTCAATAATTATAATCGTTTTGAAAAATAAAAACAATATTAGTGGAAGTTACTAAGAGATTTTATAATGACCCGGGTAAAAATATTGAAGCAGTATATGTATTTCTTCTCTTTTAAAATATGGTTCAAAATGTCAGAAAATTAAGAAGTAAAAAGTGAAAAGACGTTTCACCTTTCACTGATTAAGAAACATTCCCTCATAAAAAGGGAAATTGCGTTATACTGTCTTCTTCCATTTCTTCGATGTCCAGAAAATTTTTAATCTGCTTTTTTACATAGAGGGCATGATCTTTTTCTTTAAAGCCAAAAAGAAACAGGCCCCTTCTGCCATCTTTCAGTGTAAAACCCAGATCATAAACTGTGGTTTTAAAGGTCCTGTTTATCATACGGGCGAAGCAATAGATATACTTGATTTCCTGGGAGTTAATATTATTATTTAAAAAACACGGAAGAGGACCATGAATGACAGAAAATTGTTCCTTATTTATCTTAACAACAGTTTTATTCACAAAACCTGTAATAGCCCTGTAGATAAAAAACACACAGACAAGGGTAAAAACTATAGAAATTATAGACATAGGATTATTCATACCGGCACTTTTTGAGAACAAACTCGGTAGAAACCATATAATATATATAATTAAAAGAATACTGTAGATAATAAAATAAAGAGTCTCAGGGGAAAACCATTTCTTTGTAATTAAAAGTTCCCTCTCATGCTGTTCTACAGTTATATCTTTCGGCAGATCCATATTAAATCACCCCTTTTGAGAGTACATACACTATATCTTCTAAAAAATCTGCAATACCGCCCCAGATACGCTCGATATCATTCGTTTCATGGCTGAATAATACTACCGGACAGTCTTCTGTATTTTTCTGCTCCTTTAATTCCAGGGCAAAATAATCTCCATACCTATTATTTGCAAAATTCAGATAACCTTTCCATATAACTGCGGGTCGTACTTCGACCCCGGAAGTGCATCTATACGAAAAGTAAGGGTATATTTTGGCATAATATTCTATTTCATCCTTCCAGTTTATTCTATAGTTAATTGCATAACTATTAGAATAAAAAAATATTGCAATAACTATTATCTTGTATTATAATATAATATATAAATAAAGTGAATAATAATATTAATGAGTAATGAACAGAAGAAAACCATAAAAACACCTTTAATTATCCATCCATTCTTTATAGGAATATTCCCTGTAATCTTTCTTTTTTCCAGAAATATAGAACAGGTAACAGTAAGTGAAATTCCAATACCGATATTGATTATACTTACCTTCACATTTTTGGCAGTATTTCTCCTGAGCTTTATATTTAAAGATAAAAAAAAAGCCGGTATAATAGTATCCTTCTTTTTAATTTTATTTTTCTCTTACGGAAATGTCTATAATTTTATATATTATTCAGGAGTTAAACTTCAGGATAGTAAGTATTTATTAATTTTATGGATTATAATCTTTTGTTTAATAAGCTGTTTTATCATAAAAACAAAAAAAAATTTAAGCCATCCTACGTCTGTCTTAAATATTATAGCTATTACACTGGTCCTTATATCTTTAATTAATATCCTGTTTTATTTCTTAAAAGCTGAAGCTTTTAATCTCGGTTCTAATGAACGTTCGTCGCAAAATAATAATATATATAACCCTCCTTCCAACAATCAAACAAATCAAACAAATCCTTCCAACAGGCCGGATATATACTATATAATTCTGGATGGATATGCCAGATCAGATATTCAAAAAGAAATATTTAGTAATGATAATTCTGAATTAATCAATTATTTAAAACAGAAAAAGTTTTATATAGCTGATAAAAGCAGATCAAATTACTGTAATACAGTTTTATCTCTTACATCGTCTTTAAATTTTACATATATTGAGGATATAATAAATAAAAAAGATAACAAATTCAATAATTACAGATTAGTAAAAAATATGCTCAAGAATAATAAGGTTTGTGATTTTTTAAAAAACTATGGTTATAAAACAGTGGCTTTTTATTCAGGATTTTCTCCGACGGTAATAAATACTGAAATCAGTATATGTCCCATGCCAATAAGTGAATTTCAATGGGCCATTATAACAACCACACCGTTACGGGACACAGGTTATAAAAATCTTCTTTCCCTTGAAAGTCTTCATAGATACAGAATCCTCTACACCTTTGAACATATGTCAGATACAACAAAAATAACTTCTCCTCATTTCGTCTTTGTCCATATTGTAAGTCCCCATCCCCCTTTCATATTCAGAGAAAAAGGGGAGAAAGTTGATAAACCGGCAATGCTTTTTTTTGATGGAAAGGAATATATGGATTATACTCATACAACTCTGGAGGAGTATAAAGAAAACTATAAAAGCCAGATCATATTTATTACCGGAAAGGTTATAAAGACAATAGACGATATATTAACTAAATCACCGAAACCTCCTATTATTATAATACAGTCAGATCACGGTTCAGGTGCAATGTTTGATCACGTAGATTTAAAGAATACTTACCTTAAAGAAAGATTCAGTATATTCAATGCATATTATTTCCCGGATAATAATTACAAAGGATTATACAGTAATATAACCCCTGTAAATACATTCAGAATAATATTTAATACCTATTTTGATGCAAATTATAAATTACTGAAAGATAAAAACTATTACTCACCCGGGAGTGACCTTCTCAACTTCACTGAAGTGACAGATAAAATAGAGTAACTCCTCTTTTATTCTTTAACCTCTAGAGGTTTGTAATCCTTCTCTGGTTCAATCATTTCTGTATAAGGTCCATTCCAGCTCTTTTCAAATATCTTCTTTAACTTAGAATTAAAATCTTTACTCTGAACCACAACACTCAGATTTCTGCATGTGTAAAAATAACTTTTTTCCCAGTTACTCGTACCTATCCATACCTTATCACCATCTACCACCATATATTTACAGTGTTCCACTCTTGCAAAGGAAACAAATCCACCACTCCATTCAGGGATAGAACTTATTTTAATCTCAATATTTGGAACAAGGCTTAAGCTTTTAAGAAAATCTATAGCAGGCTTTTTAGTACTCCAGTTGGCCACAATCATTTTTACCTTTACACCTCTCACTGCAGCACTTCTCATGGCATTATCAAGGGCAGGATAAAAAACCTTATCTCTACCTACCGGTGAATAGTTCATAACCTGTATCAGGATTTCTTCTCTGGCATTATTCATTAACCCTACTATAGCATCTTCATCCCGGGTCATATCTTCATAAATCAGACCTTCAGGACTGAAGGCAGGATAGATAATTACTTTTTCCCCTTTATAATCTAGAGTGACAGGATTCTGTGAATTAACAAGATCTTCCCTGAAAGAAAGCTTATCCATATACTCATCCTTATCTTTAGCAACACAGATAAGCCAGTCCAGGTTAAAAATCTTTTCTACAGTTTCAGCAATTTTTTTATCTTTTACCCTTATACCTATTTCACGAATATGTTTTAAGGCTTTCCAGTCAAAATTCTGACTTCCTAAAAATATTTCTTCCCCATCAACTATAAAATATTTTGCATGCATAACCCCATCGGTAAGATTAACTAATGGAATAATTCTCACAGAAATATTGGAAACTTTTCCCAGTTCATCCAGTGTTTCAGGGTATGTCTCATAAAACCTGGAGTCAGATATTATCCTCACTGTTACTCCACGATGCCCTGCTTCTTTAATGGCTTCTATAACAGATTCAAGAGGTTCATCCTTTTCATTACAGATATAAAAAACCTCTATATCCAGGGTCTTTTTTGCATTATTTATCATATCTAACCAGACTTCCCGGGCGTTTCTTATATCAGGAAAATCATAAATAGTCTCTTCAGGTACACTTTCTACCAACTCTATAGAGTCATTTTGTCTATCTTCTGCAAGAACAAAAGAGACAGATATAAAGACAAATAAAAAAACACAGGAAATTACAAAAAATTTTCTCATAAACCATACCTCCCTGAAAATTAAAATTACAATAAAAATTCGATAATTGTCAGTAATTATAACACAGATAGATTAAGTGTCAACTGTTCGATAAAACTATAAAATTTCTGGACTTTTTTTTAATTTGATAGTATATTAAGATATAAACTAAAAAATAGAGGGATTTTTTTAGCAATAAAAATAAATGGAAAAAAGATATAAATTCGATTTATCTATAGAGACTATATTAATTATAGTTGCACTGTTACTTATAATAAAATACAATTTTGACTTTCCCCTGGATGCAGATGTGCACTTCGTTATAAAATCAGGAGAAGAAATATGGCAAACCGGAGGTTTTCCTCTTTATGATTCTTTTTCCTGGGTACCTCTTGAATTAAAGGTACCATATATCAATGTGGAGTGGTTAAGCTGCTTATTATTATATCTCCTATACAATAAAGGGGGATTTCTTTTAATAACAATCTATAAAATCTTTATTTACGGTCTTGGTTATTTTATACTATTCTCATTTGCCAGAAAGAAATATGGTTTACTTCCTGCTTCTATTGCCATAATCACAGGGATCTATTTAGGAAGATGGTTTTTATCTCCCAGAGCTCTTATGCATTCCGCTGTACTATTTCCACTTGTTACTTATATGCTACTCTATGATGAAGAAAAACCCTTTAATAAAAAATTTTTTCTTTATTTACCACTAATTTTTCTCATATGGACAAATCTGCATGGGGCATTTCTTATAGGACTTGTATATGTATATCCGGGATTTCTAATCAATTATTATTTCAAAGCAAAAAATATGGAGTATAAAGAGAAACAAAAACTATTCTTATCTTATTTACTTCTTATGATTCTGTGTTTAATTATTACTTTTATTACACCTTACGGTAGTAAAATCTTCTGGAAAACTCTGGTATATTTCACACCGGCATCAATTAAAATTTTCCTTAAACTAAATACAGAATATCAATCACCCTTATCATATATAAAAATATTCGACTATTACTTTATTATTACTTTACCCGTATCTATAATTATGCTCATCTATTCGAGCAGAAGATTTCATTTCAAACTTTCTCCTGTTGAGTTATATACTTTTATTTTCTTTCTGGCCATATCTCTAAAAGCAGTTCGAAACATACAGTTATTCAGCATTGCCTGTATTCCTATCTATGCTTTCATCATTGGAAATACAATTGAAATATGCAAAAAACATAATTTTTTAAATAAAAATTTAATCCCATCTGGAAAATTATCCTATATTTTTATTTCTATTAAAATCATATGTCTTTTCTTCATACTGTTTCATTTTGCCACAGTATTAACCCGGACAGATCCCACAGGAAAACGACTGGAACAAAAACTCTTTCCAACGAATTTAAAACAATTTCTTATAAAAAATTCTCTGCCATCACACTTATATAATCATGAAATTATAGGTTGTTATTTACTCTTTCACTTATATCCCCAATATAAAGTCAGTATAGACACAAGAGACAGATTAGTTTATTCACCTGAATACTATTTAGAATTTAATGCCAGTCTTCATGACACTGAAAAGCTTATTAAATTTCTGGATAAATATGAAATTGATGTTTCTATAATTGACTTAAAATATCATCCCCATCTCCTTGAAAATCATCCTGACTGGTTTCTTTTATATAAAGAAGGCAGATATCTCCTTTATATAAGAAACAATGAAAAAAATAAAAAAATCATAAAAGACTTCAAAAATGATAAACTCTACTATCCGGATATTTATGAATGTGATGCTTTTTTATATTTAAATTTTATTGATTCAAAGGATTACAGAAAAGCCAGAAAATATATAAAAAAGCTGATCCAATATTATCCTGAAGATAAAAATCTCAGAGATTACCTCAGAGAACTGAATAAGCTCTGTGAGATAAAATAATATATTTATTATGTTAGGAAAGGAATAAATTATGAGTATAATCCGTATCGCTCTGGCTCAAATAAATACTGCCGTAGGAGATTTCAACGGTAATTTATCAAAAGTTATAAACTGTTTGAATAAAGGAAGAGAAAACAATGTAGATCTGGTTATTTTCCCGGAATTAACCACTACAGGTTATCCGCCGGAAGATCTTCTTCTAAAAAACAGCTTCATAGAGGCAAATCTTAAAATGTTAAAAGACATAATTCAATCGTCCCATGGTACAGGGTGTATTATAGGATTTGTAGAAGGAGAAAAAGAACTTTATAATTCTGCTGCTTTTATATATGATGGAAGACTGGTAGGGACATGTCAGAAACTGCTCCTGCCAAACTATGGAGTTTTTGATGAGAAAAGATATTTCACTCCCGGAGATAAACATACCGTTTTTGACCTCTCTCATGTAAGGTTAGGAGTAAATATATGTGAAGATATATGGTTTGAAGATGTAACACATTTTCAGGCATTAAAAGGTGATGCAGGAGTAATAATAAATATATCATCATCACCATACCATATGGGTAAATGGAAAATCAGAAGAGATTTGCTTTCCATGAGAGCTTTAGATAACTGTGCAGTAGTTATCTATGTTAACCAGGTAGGAGGACAGGATGAACTTGTCTTTGACGGACAGAGCTGGATTATAGGGCCTGATGGTGAAGTAATAGCTTCAGGTAAACAATTTCAGGAAGATTTTATAATCTTTGATTTAGATACGGAAGAATTGAGAAAAAACAGAGAAAATAACGAAATTTTTCAAAAAAGAAAAAGACTCTTTCAGTCCAATGAAAAACTAAACCTCACAAAATTAAAAGAATGGTATGGAAAACCTCATAAAAAAATAATAAAACCAGTAGATATAGAAACTCTACAGGAAGATGAGGAGATATATGAGGCACTGGTTCTTGGTCTGAGAGATTATATAAGGAAAAATGGTTTTAAGAAAGTTATTCTGGGTTTAAGCGGAGGTATAGACTCTGCCCTTGCAGCAGCAATAGCAGTAGATGCTCTGGGAAAAGAAAATGTAACAGGTGTAGCTATGCCATCTATATATTCCTCTGAAGGAAGTCTTAAAGATGCAGAAAAATTAGCCCAAAACTTTGGTATAGAATATATAGTCATAGCAATAACAGAGATATACAATGCCTATATAAAGACTTGTTCATCAGTATTTGCAGGCCTTAAAGAGGATGTAACAGAAGAAAATATTCAAGCCAGAATAAGGGGAAATGTACTTATGGCAATTTCAAATAAATTCGGTCATCTGGTTCTTGCCACAGGGAATAAAAGCGAGATAAGTGTTGGTTACTGTACACTTTATGGTGATATGGTGGGAGGATTTGCAGTAATCAAGGATCTTCCGAAAGAACTTGTTTACAGATTATCCCGTTACAGAAATGTAAAAGCCTCTATAGACCTTATACCGCAAAATACTATTGACAAAGCCCCTTCAGCGGAATTAAGGCCAGGGCAGAAAGATGAAGATTCTTTACCACCCTATTCCGTACTGGATCCAATACTGGAAGCCTATGTGGAAGAGAATAAAAGTATTAAAGAAATAGTAGAAATGGGGTATAGAGAAAATATAATAAGAGATGTAATGCGCCTTGTAGATATAAGTGAATTTAAAAGACGCCAGGGAGCTCCCGGTATAAAGATTACGCCGAGAGCCTTTGGCAAGGATAGAAGAATGCCCATAACAAATCACTACAGGGAGTAGAAAGGAAAACTTTATGAAAGAAGAGGAAGAAAAAAGCACTTCAACTACTTTTGAGAAAGAGGAAAATTTAAATAAGCTATATGTATATTTTCTCTATATGACAAAAATTTTTGTGTTTTAACATATGACAGAGCATCAATAGATGAACTTATCTTTCCAATAGTTAATCTCTGGCAAAGTCATAAATAAAGAGGGCAGATAACTGCCCTCTTTATTATTGTTAAAATTATATTGATTAACTACGACCCCGTAGGAGCTGGCTCGCCGGTAGGAGCTGGTTCGCCGGTAGGAGCTATCTCGCCGGTAGGAGCTGTCTCGCCGGTAGGAGCTGTCTCGCCGGTAGGAGCTGTCTCACCGGTAGGAGCTGTCTCGCCGGTTATACCAATAACTCCACCTCCTACAGCCAAACCGAGTTTTTCAATCAAAAGTGTCTCAAAATCTGCAGAAGGTTGTTTACCGCTTTTCTCAACATCTTCTTTAATGGTTTTCATCATTGTAACACTTTCTTCTTCAAGAATCTTCTTGGCAGATTCCTTCATGGCATCATCTTTTTTCTCTTCACCCTGAACACTGGAATTAATACCTTCTATTAATTTAGTATAATAAGCCACAAGATCGGTATTTATTTTTTCAAAACCTGCTGGAACGTTAAGAGCATTCAGTTCTGTATTTATCTCTTCAAAAATTTTTGTAGTTGTAGTAGCAACTTCTTTGAACTTATCAAGAGCAGCAGGATCTATAACAGTATGGCTCTCTGTAAAGACCATCATGGCTTCCTCTCCAAGAATACAGACTGCCATATATTTATTCAGATATTTTTCTTCATCTGTCGTACCCTTTTCATCTGCAAAAGCCAGGGCTTCTTTTACCATCTCCACTGTAACTGGTTTTGTTGTTGCACCAGTTTCTCCTGTAAAGCCAGACTCTCCTGTAGAGCCAGACTCTCCTGTAGGGCCAGTTGTTGCAGGGACTTCTGTTGGAGCTTCAACTGTAGGTACGGGAGTTGGTTCAGCAGGTTTCTGACATCCAGATACCAGAATAAATAAACCGACTATAAAGCAAAGAGAAAGAGTAATTGCAGTTTTACTAAAAAAATTACTGCGAATAAGCTGAAACATATTTTACACCAATCCTTCCTTTAAATTTTTTAATTTTTAAAAAATTATATTAGATTAATGAAATATAATACCATATTAAAATCAAATTGTCCAGTTATAAAGGAAATTTTTTTAAACAATAAAAGGATAATCTAATAAAAGGTAAAATATTCTTAATAAAAATTGTCTGGAGGTGTTTTATAATTTGATTATCAGAGAAGGAACTATTAAGATTCAGTGTTCCTATGATACGGCCTTTGGCCTATGTTTAGAGGCAATAAAAAAGTTAAATTGCAAAGTCCAGAAAGAAAACTTACAGGAAGGTATTATTGAAGCAAAAGGAGGTATAACCTTTACAAGCCTTGGAGAAAATATATCTGTGAAATTAGAGAAAATTAATGATAATATCACCGGCGTTGCTATAAAAAGCGCTACAGCTGTAAGTACTGTTATGTTTGATTATGGTAAGAACCAGAAAAATGTTGATACTATAATTTCTTTTCTAAAACCATATGAAGAGAAATCTTTCTATCCTCCACCACCACAACAGATGCAGACTACTCCGGCAGGAATACCCTATGGTCAGACTCCTGTAATAATCAAAGAAAGAGAAGTACTTATAAGATGTTCCTACTGTGGTGCTTTAAATGAACAGGGGCTTACAAAGTGCAAGGAATGTGGAGGTACACTGTAAAGAGTGAAGAGTGAAGGGTGAAGAGTTAAATACCGATCACCCATCACTCATTACCCATTATCTATAACCCATTACCTGTAACCCATCACTCAACACCCATCACGCATTACCCATTACTTCACTTAAGTTTCTTAACCCATTTAACAATATGAAATCCTTTACTATTTCCTGAAACTATTGCTTCTCCCTGTTTACAGGCACTGTTGGAAGTGAACTCTGTAATACTAACCAGACAGGTTCCATCTTTATTAAGAGATTTAAACTCTGAAATCCAGCGGCCTATATATCCTTCTTTATTACCCCAGGGATATCTACCGGAAGCAGCTGGAGTTTCAACTAAAGTTGCCACCTTATAAACAACAGAAAATTTCTTGCCATTCCATCGAAGAAAAGTAAAGGGGGTAAAACGCACATCAGAAACAGGGCTTGTTGCTATTATTTCAACAGAACCGTCTCCATCGACATCTCCAACTATCTCTGGCAGACTGTAGCCATAATCCCAGCTACCAAATACCATTGGTTCTAAGGCATTACTGTTCTTTGGCCCGGCCCATAAGGTTTTCCCAGAAGAATCAAAGACAAGCAACTGTCCATACCAGCTATAATTTTCCTTATCAACGCCATAAACCTTTACAACTATTTTTTCAGATTTACCATCACGATTAAGATCCACTTTAAAGGTACTGTAAATATCTCCCTCTCCAGGAAGGTTATCCTGTGTCTTTACAATTCCATTAACAATAAAAACCAGAACAATTGCTATTTGTAATACCAGTCTCCACTTTGTGGAATTACCTATTAGATAAAATAAAACCATTCTTTTCACCTCACTCTATTTTATACAGATACAAATAACACCAAGGGATACTAAAATTACTCCCGGAATACTTAATGGAGTTAAAGGTTCTTTAAGTATAAATACACCGAGCAAAAATCCTAAAAGCGGTGTTAAACCAAAAGCTACAGGAATAACACGGCTTAATTCCCCTGTATGAATTCCAGCATAGAAACAAAGCATTCCCAGAGAACCGGCAATTATTCCTCCTCCAATTATAAGATATAATAGAGGTTTTGTGCCTGCCTGAGTTAAAGAATTCCAGAAAGGATAACTGGCTATACCAAGTATTATAAGAGCCACTGCTGTCCTGATAGTAATTCCCATAACAGGCGATAAATTTCCCATATGAAGGCCTTTTTTTTCAAAAAACCCTCCCACGCTCCAGCAAATAGCAGTTAAAATAGCAAATACAACTGGCTTCATTTATTCTTCTCCTTTACTAAATCCCTCAGATAATCCCGGAGGAAATCTTTTCCTGCAATGGCCTGAACCAGTGCATAACAGATATACTTCCACTCACATCTTCAGCCGGGCCTATAGGGTCCCCCAGAGCCAGAGCAATTCTTCCCATAACCATATAAGATATGACAGAATTTGTTATACCCATTAAGCAGGTAAATATAGATACTGCACGAACGATCCATATTTCATCAATATCTTTAATCTTCTTACAAATTTCCAGAAATTATCTTCCTCTCAAAGGGAAATTTATATGCTAATAATGGATAACTGTAAGACATCCACTGACACAACTATAAGTACAATAAGTACAGGATGTACAGATTACACATCCTGTAGTGCAACCGCTAATACATCCTGTAGTGCAACCGGTACAACCTGTACAGCTTACACATCCACGGGTACAACTGGTACAACCACCGGTACAACTGCCAGTGCAGGTTATACAACTGGCTATACAACCACCGGTACAACCAGATTTATTTGGAGCAGGAATTATTTTTTCCTGGGGAGTAATTTTTACATATTCTCCATTTTTATTTATATATCTCCATTTATCCTCAATTTCAACATAAGCCCTACCATTAGAAAATTTTTTTGCCACATCAAATTGAGGTTTAATAACAATATTACCTGTTTTTTCAATATATCCCCATTTATCTTTAATTTTAACAGCTCCCAGGCCTTCAGAAAAATCTCTCACATCTTCAAACTGAAAGTTAATAACAATACTACCTGTTTTATCAATATATCCCCATTTACCACCAATCATAACACCTGCAAGTCCTCCGGAAAAATTACGGGCATCTTCAAAAGCCGGCTCAATCGCCATTGTACCCCATTCGTCAATATAACCATATTTCCCATAAGAATTTATCTTTGCAAGACCTTCCGAAAATTCTAAAGATCTTGCAACCTGCACATTTAAAGAAATTTTTTCTCCAGTCATATGAGAAACACTCTTTAAATCAGAAGAACTGGTTAATTGAACCTCCTTAGAATAATCTTTTTGAAGAGGAGAAAAGTCCTTACCTGACGCAAAACCTCCGTAGAGAGATATACCTATTATTGTAGCCCCTGTTAATAAAGTTCTCCGGGAAATATTAAATAACCCTGCTTTATCATTACCAGTCTCCAGACCTTTATTTCTGTCAGTAAAGATAAAACATCTTGAAGGAGAATGTTTTTTTGAAGACTGTTTTTGTTTCATACTTCTCCCTTTTAGAACAATGTCATTCATTTAAGGACTTTTCCCCTGTGGAGAAAGAAATGATATAACCTTTTTCTTAACTTGAATGCACAAGAATTTTCATTGTTGTTAAATTAATAACTTCAGTAGAAATAAACTTTTATGTTTAAAACTATCAGCAGTCATTTATAAGCAATCAAATCAGGAATAAAGCTGAAAGCTGAAGGTTGATAGCTAATAATTACTTAAGATAAATCCCTCCGGGGCCTTCAGGTTTAATAATATCTTTCAGTTTACTATAAGGAATGATTACCTCTTTAGGCCCTTCTGCATAGCAGGCTACCTGATATTCATTAAAATTTATTATAAGACCCTCATCTGTCAGATTAAAAGAACGGAAATTTTCCTCTTTTGGTCCTGCCCCTTCTTTAATCCAATCATAGTCAGGTTCATAACCCTGTTCTTTAGCATCTTTTCCGGCTTTATCACTTAATTCCTTTATAGAGTAATCTGAAATTACCTTTAAATAATCCGAGTTTTCCATGAATAAATCTTTCAGATTTATAGTTTTTCCTGTTTTCAGGTCATAATTTAATGTCCATATATCATGAGAGGGATGAGCAGCTCCTGCATAATATACCTCTGTTAAAAATTTTATACTTATAAGGTCATCAACTTTATTTATTATTGTAGATTCAAGAATAAAAGAACTTTTAAATTCACTTTTAAAATATTCAGTTTCGGCCATATCTTTCTTAAAAGAATTAACCTGTTCCTCTACAAGTGAAGTGATTTCCTTATTAAACTCATCCTGTATATCCTTATTTTTATAAGAATCTAAGAGGGGATAACTATATTTCAGTGAATAAGATATTACTTTATTATCTTTTAATTTTATTGTTTCCTCAGTTTCTTTATCCTTACTCATAAAAGTAAGACTCTTAGAAGCAAATCCTGCCTGAATTAAGCATAAAATAAGGACCAAAATTAAAATCAACCTGTATTTATACATAATCTCCTCCTTAAAATATTAAAATTTTAGACGAATTTCTATTTCTGAACCAAATTCCTCATTAAAAATTATTATACCACAAAAATATTTCAATGTAATCTCTAGATGGAAGAAAAAAGTGTTTCTTCTCTTATTCCTAAATGGAGAGATTTTGACGATAATACCGTATTTGACGATAATACCGTAAGAGAAGAGAAAGGAAAAGATGTTTATAAAGATATATTGCCTATTGACGCAGAAGTAAAGAAAGCTATTGAAGAGGAAACCGGTAAAACAATCACAGATAAATATATTTATCCAACACCAAAGAAATGGGAAGAATTAAGATTAGAAAATAATGTAAGAAAGGATGCAGGTGGTTTTTATGATGAAAAAGTTGGCATTGTAATCTCTCCAGAATATATTCATATCGCAACAGATAATACTATTCTTCCTAAAAGCATGGGTATTCAGGCTATAGCACATGAAACTTTTCATGTTTTTAGTTCACCAACTGAGCAAGCCTGGCCAAAAGAAATAAAAGAAGGTGCTGTTATTTATCATGAAAAATCAAGTAATGAATATATATTTCTTGAAGAAGCTACAACGGAAATTTTGAGTAGAAATTTTTGTGCTAATAAAATTAAAGGCATGACTCCTGAGATGTTTGTTAATGGGGCATATCAAAATCGTAGCTCAGATATGATATTAATGTTAACGAATAGACATCAAGGTAATAAAGAAGCTATTTTATCAGAGTTAATAAGAATAAGACTTGCAAAAGATATTAAAGAAAAAATAAATTTTATAAATAGCTTAGATTTTATGCCACATACAGCAACAGAAGAAGATTATCAAAAACTTATGATAAAGATAAGTGAATATGGTATAATAAATAGAGAAGCTGATTATAAAGACCCTGAATTTCGAAAGGATGTATGGTTATGGCTCTTGAAAAAATCAAAGAAAAGATTAGAGAACTACGAGAAGAGCTAATAAATAGCTTAGATTCTTATGAAGATGAGAAAAACCCTCATACTCCCACGAAAAAAGAGATTGAACACCTGGAAATAATATTTAAAGATATGATAGAACTTTATAGTAAAGTAAGAAGTGTAGAAGGGAAATTATCTGAAAATATTATTAAAGAGACTCATCAAATAGCAAAAGGGATAAGAATGTATGATCCTTTGTTTATATATATCCATCATGATATTATTGCTTTTATGGAAATATTACCCGATGGAGTTTTAGTGTAAATTATGGAAACTTATAATTATGAATTATCTTCTGATGCAAACCCTTATGACTTATTTCT
>Ga0302240_1000443_pt1 | contig 42650 bp, 36 predicted proteins | sample AAG_UR_His_MG_FD_193538 | JGI IMG/M metagenome (GOLD analysis project Ga0302240, IMG submission 193538) | Enriched activated sludge microbial communities from anaerobic digester in WTTP, New Holstein, Wisconsin, United States - AAG_UR_His | ecosystem: Engineered > Bioreactor > Anaerobic >... | reverse complement strand
GGCTTTCATCAACAATTGAGCCTCTGATTCATCTGAACAATATATACTTAGTTTTCAAGGAACGTTCGGTCATCAAGTGCTTATCTAACCTATCTCTATCTTACAAGTTGGGGACGCGGACTGTAATGTTTTTGTAACATTGGAATGTGCGAGAAACCCGGGGTTGATAGGCGCTGGCCGCAGACACCCCGTTTACCTCAATTGAAACTCGGGGGTCGATAGACGCCAGTTGCAGACACCCAGTTTTTTTCTCACCGGCCCCCACCCTCCACTTCCCTAAATTTTCTAAAATTCCATGAACAAAATCGAAATTACACTTTCCAATCAATGGTAAATACGGTATCATAATAAGCAAAAGAGAATAGATTAACATAACCCGCAGCGCGGTGCCCGTAACGGTCATCCAGGCCAACCCCAGGCAAAAGGCACTGAACACCCTCAACCACACCATTTGGCCCGACAGAATGTTGTCCAATCCATCAACCCAACGAGGTGATCCACCCATGCAGCAGGAAACGACGCGCCCAAGACGAGGACTGTCACTGTACATGTCCATCCTCTCCGCGTTAGCCATCGAAGTATTGACGTTTTTGGAATTTAGACACACGGCACTGTTTTTTGCGGTCTGGACAGTGGTTTTTGCCTTGCTGACAGTTTGGGAGATCACCCACGAAACCAAGCGCTCAAGAAAGCCAGAGGAAAACCGAAGCGACAGCCCGCTGACAAACGGACAGAAGCCTCTTTCCATCATAGATCTTGATAATGAGAATGAGACAGAGCGTGATCCTGAGCGGTCTGCAGAAGCGTCCGCAAAAGGCTTCCGCCTCAGAAACCGGCTCTCACACCTCGCTGAGTTGGAGGAAAGTCTCCTGGTGATCTCTTTCGGGATTATTGCCATCCTCAATCTGATCCTCATGATTGGCGTCGGAGTCTTTGGACTTTCGCTTTAGGAACGTAATTCCTTGAACCCTGAAAATGTCAACGCGCCTGATCTAACTAGACCATGCGCGGTATTAAATCAAAATAAAAGCCTGAGTGGGCTTTTTCTTTTTTTTGAGCATTCCCCCAATTTCAGATATAATGAATGGGATAGCATAACGGGGATATTATAAATCCGACCTCATAAATCCATTCAAGTCACCTCAAGTTAAAAACTCTGTGAAAGGCGGCGGGGATCCATGTACAGACCAATCAAATGCCTCATCTTCCTTCTGTTCCTAACCGCTCTCCTGATTCCTCAAGTCACACCAGCCTTCGCAGCGAATGAAGAAAAACTCGACAAAGTCGTCCTCCAACTCAGGTGGGATCCTCAATTTCAGTTTTCAGGCTACTATCAAGCCCTCTGGCAGGGCTATTACGAGGAAGAAGGCCTGGCGGTCGAGATCCGCCACGGCTTCGATGAGCGAAGACAGGTGCTGCGCCCCACGGAAGAGGTCATCAGCGGCCGCGCGGACTTTGGCATAGGTACCTCGGACATCCTGCTGGACATGGGCAACAATCAGCTTAAGATCGTCGCCTCCTTCTTCCAGAAGAGCCCGACGGAATTTTACATGCTCGAGGACACTCCCTTCAATGGCATCGAGGACTTCAATACCCTGAATGTCGCCCGCAGACTCGACGACACCCTGGACCTGGAGCTCCAGGCCATGATGATCTCCCGGGGCATTGTGCCGGACGACGCCAAGCTGCGCAGCGCTTCCATGAGCATAGCCTTTGAAGACCTCCTGACCGGCCGGTTTGACGTGATTCCCAGCTATTTGGGCACCATGGGCTACTACGCCGCCAGGGAAGGCGTCAATGTGCGCGCCATACGTCCCATCGACTACGGCATAGATTTTTACGGGGACTCCCTGTTTACCTCGACCCGTCTCGTGGTCTCCAACCCGGAGTTGGTGGAGCGTTTTCGAAGAGCCACCATCAAGGGCTGGGAATACGCCCTGAAAAATCCTGGTGAAACGTCCATAGCCATAAGCCGGGAACACCCCCGACAGGACATGGGCCAAGCGGAGCACACCCTGTACAACCGCTTTCAGGCCGAAGTCGTCCAGGACCTGATGCTGTACCCGGTCGTGGCTATAGGCAACATGAACCCTCTGCGCTGGGATCATATGCAGCAATCCCTCAAAGAACTGGGCTTCATGACGGACACGTATCCCATCGATACCATTCTGTTTGATTATAAGACCATTCTGGAAGCGAACCGGATCGCGGACACGGAAAAGCGCCAGGGCCAAATCGTTGCTTTTGTCATTCTTCTGGTGGTGCTCATGGTGCTGTTTCTCTTCGTACGCAACCGGGAGCTCAATGACGAGATCGCCGAGCGCCTCAAGGCGGAAGCGACCCTGTCCCGCTCCTACGCCCGCCACCAGTCCATCTTTGACAACGCCGTCCTGTCCATCACTATGGCGGACGTGAATGGCAAAATCCTTCAGGCCAACGGCACCTGGGCCCGGCAGATTGGCTATCCCCTGGAAGAGCTGATTGGCATGAACATTCTGGATCTGGTGGACCCTAACTCCAGGGACCAAGGCTCAGAAGAGCTTTCAGCCCTTGCCGATGGTCGTCTGAACGAAATCGAAATCGAACGCACCTACGTCCGTAAAGACGGCAGCCTGCTACACGCACGGGTCTTCATGACGCGGATCAAGGACCCTGAAACAGACGAAATGGTCAACCTGGCCATGATCGAGGACATCACCTGGGATCTCTTTGAGGAAGAGGCAGTCCGCCGGAGCGAAGCCCGCTTTCGAGCCATAGTTGACGACATTGCTGCCGAAATTGGACCTGACGCCGCAGGCGCAGACACCATCCAGCCTCTGGATTCCCTGGGCGTCATGGATGTCCCAGGCAGAGAGCGTCTCAGCCTCAAGCTGGAGCAGATCAACCTGGAGCTCGAGCGACTCTTCAAAAAAGAGCTGGACGAAAACCGCCAGAAAGAAGCGCTCATTGCCCATCAAGGCAGACTTGCCGCCACCGGCGAAATGGTGGCCAACATTGCCCACCAGTGGCGCCAGCCCCTGAACAATCTGTCCCTGATCCTCAGCAACCTAGAGGACGGCTTCCATTACGGGGACCTCCAGCCGGATGAGCTCACCAAAGCCATTGAGAAATCAAAGCGTCTCATCAAAAAAATGTCTGAAACCATAGATGACTTCAGGGACTTTTTAAAGCCGGACAGTACACCTGTGGTCTTTTCGCCTCAAGAAGAAATTGAAACGGTCCTGGATCTGCTGGAAGAAAACCTCCGCTTCAATAAAGTGAAGGCCGGCATCCACGCTCGGGCCGCTTTCGAACTGTCGGGCTCCAGACAGGGCTTCTCCCAGGTGCTCTTCAACCTGGTCACCAATGCCATTGACGCTATGGCTATGGCGGGTACCCCGGTGGATCAAAGGTATATCGACATCGAGCTCACCGCCCCCGATGACTGCGGTTGTCTCAGCAGCCAAGGGGCTGCAGTCACCTCGCTCGAACTCATTGCCCCTAACCTGCCAACACCGGATGCCTGCTGCGAGATCATAGTCCGAGACTCCGGCCCCGGCGTGCCTGAATCGCTGAAGGACGACATTTTCAATGTCTATTTCACTACCAAGACCGGCGGCAAAGGCACCGGACTGGGACTGTATATCGCGAAATCCATTATTGAAAATCAGTTTGGCGGCCAGCTGGTATTGCAAGAAAGCAGTTCTGCCGGCGCCAGCTTTGTCATCCGGATCCCGGCTAAGGCTGTGGTCCTGGCGTCCGCGGAAAAAGGAGACGACGATGCTGCTGGGGAGAAGGCAGCACGGCCACCCATAAATCCCAAGTTTAAATCCTTAAGGAGTGAGACCCCATGACCCAAGGCACCCCATCCCTGCTTTCCCACATCCGGCTTCTTTACGTGGAAGACGAGGCGGACACCCGGGAGGAGTTTTCGAAATTTCTGAAGCGACGGGTCGGCAAGCTGATCACTGGCGAGAACGGCCAGGATGGCCTGAAGCGCTTTGAGGAGCAGCCGCCGGATATCATCCTGACAGACCTGCGCATGCCGGGCATGACGGGTCTTGAGATGGTGCGGGCGCTGCGGGAGAAGGGCTTCAGGACGCCGGTCATCATCCTGAGCGCGTTGTCTGACAGCGACACAATTCTGGAAGCGGTAGACCTGGGCATTGTCAAATATCACGTAAAGCCGGTGGACACCACGGTCCTTGTGACGCAGCTCGAAGCCCTGGCGGAGCAGGTGCTGAAGGCCTCGGTGCGCACGACGCTGATTGCCAATCAGCTGGTGGATCTGGAACAAAAGCAGGCCCTGGAAAAATCCCTGCGCGGCGAGATCTCTGCGTTAATTAAGGAGCGCAGCGGCAAGGGCCCGAGGGACCTTCATGCCTTTATCCATGGAAGCACCGTTGAAATCACCGCCCGCGGCACCCTGACCGCCCTAGAAAAAACCATTCTGAACAACCGCCAGAATACAAAGCTCGTCGAGTACAGCCGCCGGGTCTTTTACCTGGAGTCCACCCACGAGCTCGAAGCAGCCGTCACCGGCCTGCTGGGCGTCCCCTGCGTGCTGGAGGACATTGTGATTGACAGCGTCCATGAGGTGGATCAGCTGACGTTTAAATTTTAGGGCGTTTGGGCCGATGGTTGGATATCAGCTCACCACCTTCACCCCCCTGACTTTTCAGTCAATTCCGGCAATCGTCGTCGACGCCTTTGTGTCTTTTTCACAACGAAAAATGATGAACCCTCCTCAATAGACCTTCAATTGTATTGACAATTTGTAGTTCCGGACGTATAATAATCCCGTAGTTCGGGGAAACGCCATGTTCACCGAAAAACATCCAACTTCAGTAGCATTGCTGGATCGTGCTTGAGAATCTTTAGGTCTTAAACAAGTCAGCCAGGGTATATATACCTTGTGCTGACTTTTATTTTTGAGTCTTTCGCCGGCCGGACAGGTCGCGGGCGCTAAGCCGAGCGCCGCTGACTGAAAAGCCGCTTAAAAGAATGATGTCATGCCCCCCATGACGCACTCGCGGACGGAGCTGGGATATCACCAGTCCGTCCGGCGAAGGATTCAAATGAAACGGCTTATAAGCTTCAAGCTGCATCACCCACTTCTAAGCCGGTTCACTTACTTAATTGAAAAAAATCAGGTTATTCCCACGCAACTTCATTTAGAGGAGGATTTGTTCATGCTCACGATTCGCGAATACGCCCGTCCCCAAACCATGGACGAGGCCATGACACTTCTGAAATCCAACAAGAAGTCTCAGGTCCTCGGCGGTGGCATGCTGATGCTGAAGCTTGGCGACAAAACGATTGACCTCGCAGTGGACCTTGTTGACCTCGGCCTCGACTACATAAAACCTATCGAGAATGCCGTGGAAATTGGCGCTATGGCGACTTTCCACAGCATCGAAACAGATCCTTACTTAAAGAACTGCTTCTCCGGTATGTGGACTGACGCAATGAAGTACATTGTCGGCGTCCAGTTCCGAAACCTCGCTACCCTGGGCGCGACCGCCTACAGCAAGTACGCGTTCTCCGACCCGAACACGGCTCTTCTCGCCCTCGACGCGGAGCTTGTGATGTACGGCGACCGCCGCATGGCCTTCGACGAATTCCTGGCGAAGCGCAAGCGCCGCTTTGATATCCTTGAAAAAATCGTCATCAAGAATCCGGAAACCACGAAGGCTGCCTTCGACTCCATCCGCCGCTCCAAGGGCGACTTCGCGGTCCTGAATGCCGCCGCTTCGGTTTGTGACGGCAAGTACCGCATCTCCGTCGGCATCCGCCCGCGTGTGGCTAAGCTCGCTACTGGCGCCATGGCTTACCTAAATGAAAATGGCCTTACCGCAGAAACCGCTAAAACCGCTGCCAAAATGGCAGCGGATGAACTCGACTTCGCCACCAACCTCCGCGCGTCCGGAGAATACCGCAAAGCTGTCGCCCCAGCGCTGATCGAGCGCGTGCTGCTCAAACTGCTTTAGGCCTAAGGAGGATCCGTTCTTATGAATATAACGTTGACTGTTAACGGCAAGAAACGTACCGCTGAAATCAGCCCGGATGATTTTCTTCTCGAAACCCTCCGCAGCCTCGGCTTCAAGAGCGTCAAGCGCGGCTGTGACACCGGCTCCTGCGGCCTTTGCACCGTTCTGGTGGAAGGCAAGCCCGTCCTGTCCTGCTCCTATCTAAGTGCCCGTGCTGATGGTCATGAGGTCACCACCATCGAAGGCGCCGGCGAGGAAGCGAAAAAAGTCGCCTCAGCCCTTGTCGGTGAAGGTGTAGAACAATGCGGATTCTGCAGCCCGGGTCTCGTCCTCTCTATCCTTGGCATGAAAAAAGAACTCGGAAGTGGCGCCACAGACGACCAGATCAAAAACTATCTCAACGGCAATCTCTGCCGCTGCACAGGCTACGAAGGCCAGCTCCGCGGCATTCGTCAGTATTTGGAGGTATAGTGTATGAAGGTGATCGGTAAATCCTATGATAAAAAAGACGGTATCCGCCTCGCAATGGGCGCACCGGCTTACACAGAAGACCTCTACGATACTAAGAGTTATTTGACAGTGAAACTGCTCCGCAGTCCACACCCTTTCGCGCGGATCGTAAGCATTGACACTTCCGCGGCATTGGCACTCGAAGGGGTTGTCGCAGTCTATACCCACAACGATGTACCGAAGACCCAATACACCCGTGCCGGCCAGAACTTCCCTGAGCCGTCCAACTATGACAAGCGCATGCTGGACGAATATGTCCGTTACGTGGGCGATGAAGTGGCTATCATTGCCGCGGAGACCGAGCGCATAGCCGAAGAAGCCATGAAGCTCATCAAAGTGGAGTATGAAGTGTTTGAGCCGGTTGTAGACGCGGAAAAGGCCATTGGCCATCCGTCTGTCATTCACCCGGAAGGTGTCGTCGAGAAGATCCCTTCAGGGGTGGATGTGGAGAACAATATTGCAGCCACTTATGTTCTGGCTTACGGCAATCTGGAAGAGGCCTTCAGCAAGTGTACCCATGTGGTGGAGCATAAGTATTACACTCAAGCTCAGGCTCACGTCATGATGGAAACCCACCGTTCCAACGCCCACCTGGACCACAATGACCGCTTGGTGGTCACGACCTCCACGCAGGTACCGTTCCACGCCCGCCGCATTTTGGCCCATGCCCTTGACCTCCCGGTGTCCAAGATCCGCGTTATCAAGCCTCGCATAGGCGGCGGCTTTGGCGGCAAGCAGGCTCTCCATACGGAGTTCTACACTGCCTTCGTAACTCTGAAGACTGGCCGTCCTTCCATGTTGACTTACACCCGCAAGGAAGCTTTCGAATCCACCTATACCCGCCATCCTATGGTCTTTACTTATAAGGTGGGCGCAGATGATGCCGGCATCATTCGCGCCATCAAAGTTAACGGCATCTCCGATACTGGCGCTTATGGCGAGCACGCCCGCACTGTTTTCAGCGCGGCGTGTCTCAAAGTCCTTTCCATGTACAACAAAATGGAAGCCTTTGACTTTGAAGGCAACGTGGTCTACACCAACCGCACACCGGGAGGCGCGCTTCGCGGCTACGGCACTACGCAGGGTGTCTTCGCGATCGAGTCTGCTATCAATGAGCTAGCTCATGAAATGGCCATGGACCCTTGCCGGATTCGTGAACTCAACCATACTGCAGAAGGGGAAACCCATCTGGTCTACAGAGCCTTTGGCTCAGACGGCATCAAGAAGCCGCTCAAACTCATTGAAAACAACAAAATGTCCACTTGTATTGAGCATGGCAAAAAGCTCATTGGATGGGATGAGAAATATGGCAAGACGATTGTTAACGGCAATAAAGCCAGAGGCGTTGGTATGGCACTGTCCATGCAGGGCTCCGGCATTCCTAGCATTGACATGGGCGCGGCTATAATCAAACTCAACGAAGACGGCAGCTTCAACCTCATGATGGGTGCGACAGATCTGGGCACAGGCTCAGACACCGTATTGGCACAGATCGCCGCTGAGGTCCTCAGTGTGCCGCTTGAAAAGATCAGCGTTCATTCCTCAGATACTGACGTGACGCCGTTTGACGTTGGCGCTTACGCCTCCAGTACGACTTACATCACAGGTACCGCCGTCATCAATGCGGCTGAGGACATCAGATCTCAGATCCTGAATGAGGGCGCAGCTATGCTTGAAGAGGCACCAGAACAGTGTGAATATGACGGCGAGCGCGTCTTCTGCGGTGAAAAGTCCATCAATCTCGCGGATCTGGCTATGAAGCTCCTCTATGTGAAGAACCAGAAGCAGCTGGTCGGTCACGGCTCCCATGTCACGGAGAAATCTCCACCGCCGTTCCTTGCGGGCTTTGCTGAAGTCGAAGTCGATCTCGACACCGGTGAATTTGAAATCATTGATTATGTTGCTGCTGTCGATGGCGGCGCCATCCTCAACCCTAAGCTGGCACTCATTCAGATGGAGGGCGGCCTCGTTCAAGGCATGGGCATGGCAGTCTTTGAGGACGTCAAGTTTATTGACGGCAAGCTGAAAACCAACTCACTCCTGGAGTACAAGATCCCTACCCGTAGCGATGTGCCTAAGATCACCGTAGACTTTGTTGAAAGCTACGAGCCGTCTGGACCATTTGGCGGTAAGTCTGTTGGAGAGGTCTGCATCAATACCCCGAGCCCGGCTATTGCGGATGCCATCTTTAACGCCACAGGCGTTCGGATCAGAAAACTGCCGGTGACGCCTGAGAAGATTATTTTGGGCAAGATGGGACACGACGTTTAGAGCATAAAGAAAAATGAACATGTGCCAATTGAAACAGGTCGGAGACTTTACCTCCGGCCTGTTTATCGTTCAATACTCTTGATCGAACAAATTATTAAATTCCTCTGAATCGTTTGCGCGGACTTGAATTAAGGGCTATAATGATAAAGACGGGCTTTAGCGGGAGGTTGAAGAGGATGAGAAATTTTAAGCTGCTTCTTATTTTGGCAATAATGATTGTATCAGTAATGACTCCTTCTTTTTCGGATGTGAAGGTAGAAATAGATTCGACAAGTTTTTTGAAGGATTTTATTAAAGAGAACTATTATCTTGAAGTCGAGGATGCCCAGCTGACAGAAGGTATGATCAGGGGAATGTTTGAAATATTAGATCCATACAGTGCCTACTTATCAAAACAGGAAATGACGGATCTCCTCAATGGACTGAACAATAACTTTGAAGGCGTCGGTTTGTATTTGATTGAAGACAAACCTTATGTCAGAGTTCAAAAGGTTATCCCTGACTCACCTGCGGAAAAAGCAGGGATCTTAACGGATGATATCATTGTAAAAGTGAATAGTGAAACCATCAAGGGACAATCCCTTGAAGTTGTTGTGTCAAAGATTAAGGGTTCTGAAGGTACTGAGGTTCAATTGGGTATTATGAGATCTGGTCGTTCGGGGGAACTTTCTTTCAATTTGACGCGTCAAAAAATAACGATTAAAAGCGTAACCACGAAAATGCTGTCTGGAGATGTAGGGTATATTAAGCTAGAGGATTTTGGTGAGGATGCGAACAATCAGGTTCGTTATGCACTAGCTAACTTCCAAAGCCTTGGGATAACTGATATTGTACTGGATTTGAGGGGGAACCCCGGGGGTTATCTGGATGTAGCGGTAGATATTGCGAGTACCTTTTTGCCGGCGGGCGCTGAAATTGTAACGATTGACTACAGACGAGAGCCTGATGTCGTTGAAAAGGCAAGACTGTCAGGTTTTTCCGGAAAAGTCGCGGTGTTAATTGATTCTAATTCTGCGAGTGCGTCGGAGGTTTTGGCGGGAGCTTTGAAAGGGCGGGATAATGTCAAACTCTTTGGCGAAACGACATATGGAAAGGGAACGGTTCAGGAAGTGCGGCGTTTTTTGTCAGGAGATGGCATCAAGATGACCGTTGCGGAGTATTATGGACCTAACGGTCTCAAAATAAATGACATTGGTGTTGCGCCGGATTTCTATATTGAATCAGTCAGATCAGATCTTACACTGTACGAGAATCTGGCGCCTTTTTATGATTTTGGCACACTACAGACGGATCAGAATCATTTAGTGCTTTACGCACTGCAGCAGAGACTTAAGATTTTAGGCTATCCTGTAGCCGCAACAGGCATCTATGACGCTGGAACTAAAAATGCAATTCTAAACTATGAAGAGTCAAATAGTCTGCCAGCAGATGGTATTTTAGATGCCGCATTGAAAAAATCAGTTGATCGCTCAATTTATGAAAGTTATAATCTACAGGTAATGGATCAACCCCTTCAGGAAAGTTTGAAATGGTTGAAATCTCAATAATCCACATTATACACAGAATGTATAAAGAAATTTATATGTAAATTATAGGTTATCCACAAAATCCACAGAAACAAGTATTGCGAAAATTTTACATCAATCAGTCAAACCATTGGCATTTGCGGCTTTGGCCGTTTTGCGATATGTAATATAACTGTAACGGCAAACTGAGTGAAACTAAGGTATAATGCTCATGTAGAGTTCAGTAAGTCTCATTTTACAGTTGTATTACAAAACATTTGGCTAGTTGCTCCACTTCCTACCAAATGGTATAATCTGTTGCAGAAGGTGGAGTTTCAAAACTCTGCATCAGAAGAACAAAGTCGACAGCCTCTGAGAAGGGTAAGGCTGAAGGCGCAGTACAATACCCTTCACACACTTATTAAAAGGGAGGAATTTGCAGATGAAGAGAGTACTTTCTCTCGTCCTGGCACTCGTGTTAGTGTTAGGAATGATCCCAATGGGTTTTGCAGCTGATCAAACAGCAGGCGAAATTCTTAAGGGGATGAACCTTCTTGCAGGTGACGAAAACGGTAACCTCAATGAAGATCAGAACTTGAACCGCGCAGAAATGATGGTAATTATGGCTAGAATGATGGGTAAATTTGAAGAGGCAAAATCTTTTGCGCTTCCTTCAACTTTCACTGATCTTGCTGGCTTCAGCTGGGCAGTTCCTTACATTGCTTATGCTGAAATGAACGAGTGGACTGCAGGCGTTGGCGCTGGCATGTTCAACCCAGCTGGTACAGTCACTGCTCAAGAAGTCGCAGTTTTCATGCTCAAAGCTCTTGGCTATGAAGCTGATGTTGACTTCACATGGGCAAACGCTGTAGAAGTTGCCACTGCTAAAGGCCTTATGGCTGGCGTCAGCACACCTGCTGCTAGCAGCATCCTTCGTGGCGACCTGTTCAAAGTTATGTACACAACTTTGAATACAAACGTTAAAGGCGAAGCGGTTACACTTGGCGTCAAGCTTGGCTACATGAAGCCAGCTGTACTTGCAGTGTCTTCTGTAAAAGCACTCAATGCAAATGAAATTGAAATCGTCTTCACTAAAGCTGTGAACGAAGGTTCTGCTGAAGATGAAGCAAACTACGAACTTAAAGTTGGAAGCGATGAGCTTGACAGCACAGATTTCGAAGCAGAGCTTCAAAAAGCAAAAAATGTCGTTGTCCTCACACTCACTGAAGAGGCAACAATCCAAGCGATCACTTCTGTCAATGTGACTGTCAGCGAAGACCTTCTTGATGCTGAAATGAAAGAGCTTGGCGCTGACTACAAAACTGTTTTCATCTTCTACGATGATGCAGCTCCAGAAGTTGTTTCCGCTGAAGTGGATTCAAACATCCTCACTGTTACTTTCAATGAGTATGTTGGCGCAATTGGTCTTGTAAAAGTTGACGGCGTTGCTATGACTGATGGCGACGAGTATGACCTTTCTGAGCCGGTTAAAGAACTTGAAATCGATATTCAGGATCTTGATCTTGAAGACGGCAAGTATACTGCAACATTTGCTAACGTTGCTGACCTTCAGGATGACGCTAATGTAGCTGGCTTTATCGCTACTACTTTCATCATCTCTGATACAGATGCAGCTCCAGTTGTTGTTGGTGTTGAGCAAAAGAGCGACTATACTTTCGAAATTGAGTTCACTAAGAAACTCCAGAATGCGCCTACTGTAACTGCTAAAAACGGCGGTATTGACATTGTTGAAGATGTCGTTATGGACGGCACTGATGCTGACACTTGGATCGTTTCAGTTGATGCTGATCTTGCTGATGACATGTATGATGATGGCGATGACGTCTTCAACCTCGCAGTCACAGTTACTTCTTACCAAGCAATTGTTAATGACATGTATGGCAGCAAATATACAACAACACTCAAAATGTCTCTTGACACAGTTGGTCCGGTTCTCCTTGCTGGCCAAAGCAAAGTTGTTGATGATCAATACTTCAGCCTTAGATTTGACGAAGAGATCATGCTCGCAGCAGACTGGGCTACTACTGATGTACTCGTAGTCGACGAAGATGGTGTAAAACTTACTGTTCAGAATCTTACTATTGAAGAAGATACTGATGAAGATGACACAATTCTTTATGTTGATATGGGCATCGACGGTATTGATTCCGGCTCATTCACACTTACTGTTGCTAAAGGCACAGTAGAAGATGAGTCAGGCAATGACAACAAAGCATTTACTACAACTGTCAAGAAATCTGCTTCTTCTGACGATATCACTGTCAATGATGCATACGGCGATGACGACACAATTTATGTTGTTTACTCCGACAAAATGGGTTCAAGCGCACTCGTTGCTGCAAACTACAAGCTTGACGGCGCTTCACTCCCTGCTGGCACAGCGCTTTACTTCGAAACGACAGACAAGGATGTCGTTATGATTGAACTGCCTGCTGGCACAGTTAAAGACTCAGATCCAGTCGTTCTTGCAATTTCTGACAAAGTCCTTGGCGCTGACGGCGAAAAAGTTGATGCTGATGATCTCTATCAGATAATCTACGGCTTAGCTGATAACGTGAAACCAGTTCTTAAAGCTGCTGAGAAGACTAATTCTACAACAATCACACTCACTTTCAGCGAAGACCTTGGCGCATTTGATTATTCTGATTTTGAAGTAACAATTAACGGTGTTGTTGTTGACGTCTTAAGTGATGATTTTGTTTATGACGTAGATAATCTTACTGATGAAGTTGTAATCACTCTTGTGAATGCTTACAATACTAATCAAACAGTTGTTGTTGAAGTCATTGACAGCGAATTCACTGAAGACCTTGCAGGCAATGCTATCACTGAAGATACAAAAGTAACTGCTACAAAATAATTAATCTTTAAAATGGAGGTGTCTGCAAAGACACCTCCATTTCAGACTGAAGAAAAAGTAAAAGAATTTTGAGAGAACTCCCAAAACAAAAAGGAGTTCTCTTTTTTATGTCGAATATTACAAGCAGAGGTGATAGTGGATGACAGGAAGGAAAACCTTGGAAAAAGAGATCAAGTAATGATGATGTGCCTTGAAGAATTGGTACCTAAAGATCATCTGGTTAGAAAAATGGACAGGCTGCTGGACTTAGGTTTCGTGTATGAAATACTTGAAGATACCTATTGTGACGATAATGGCCGCCCCAGCATAGATCCTGTTGTGATATTGAAACTAGCATTGATCAAGAAGATGTTTGGCATTAGATCAGTCCGTAGAACTCTGGAGGAAGCCAATGTGAATCTTGCCTACTGTTGGTATCTAGGTTATGGATTAAATGAGGAGTTGCCTCATTTCACTAGTTTTCTCAAAAGCTATGCTAAGCGATTCGGAGACAATGATCTTTTCGCAGAACTATTTGGAAAAGTAATGGCGAAATGCGTCGAAATGAAAGTGATCAACCCAGAAGTCCTTTTTATTGACTCCACACATATGAAAGCCAGTGCAAACAAAAACAAAACCACCATTGAGCTTGTCGAGGAACAAGGTAAATTTTATCAAGATGAGCTGGAGGCTGAAATAAATAAAGAACGGGCCACTATAGAAAAGAGCGCGCTTAAAAAAAAGATGAAATGAGTCAAAGAGAAATTAGAGTAAGCACTACAGATTCTGAAGCAGGCTTATTTCACAAAAGTGAGAAAGAACGGTGCTTCGCCTATTCCCTCCATACTGTTTGTGATGATCATGGATTTGTTCTGGCAACTGAAGTCACGCCTGGTAATGTCCATGACAGTGTCATGTTGAAATCACTTGTGGAGAATGTTATAGAGAACCATGGGAAACCCACTCATGTAGCCGCAGATGCCGGTTATAAGACACCTTACAACTGCCGTTATTTATCGCAATCGAACATTCTTCCTGCAATGCCCTATACTCGCCCAAAAGGAAGCTTTGACCTGATACCTGTTAAATGGTTTATCTATGACGAATACCATGATTGTTACATCTGCCCGCAAAATCAAGTTCTCCAACTTGGGACGATCGATCGGGAGGGTTACCGAATTTATCGCTCAGATAAAGCTGTGTGTAGAGATTGTCCGCGTTTGAGAGAATGTACTCAAAGTAAGCAAAATCAACGGGTCATCACTCGACACATATGGAAAGAATATCTGGATGAAGCGGAGCATCTCAGACATGTTTCTGACATCAAAATGATCTACAAAGCAAGAAAAGAAACCATAGAGCGGGTCTTTGCTGACGGCAAGGAGAAGCACGCCATGAGGTACACCCATTATAGAGGTTTGGGCAAGGTTCAAAATGAAGCCTTGCTCTCCTTTACGTGCATGAACCTCAAAAAACTTATTGGAATCATGAGCAAAACCAGTGGCTTATTTTTAAAAAAACGATTATTTACCGCATTAAACTGTGAAAACCCAACTTCCAGAAGCCATATTGCAGCTTGAAAGTTGGGTTTATCTTCAGTCTGAACCCCCGGTTCTACCGGGGGTTCTAAAGAGCTTTAGCTATGAGTATTTTTTTCAGATACCTCCTTTTGTTAGAATAAAGATGGTCTGCCAACCAGCTTAATAAACAAAAGGAGGTATCCTGAAATGGATAAGCATAGTTTAGCACATACAAAATGGAACTGCAAATATCACATAGTATTTGCTCCCAAATATCGCCGACAAGTGATTTGCGGAAAAATAAAGAACGATATAGGGAGGGTTTTACGGAAATTATGTGAGCAAAAAGGTATCGAAATACTTGAAGCGACCGCTTGCTCAGATCATATTCACATGGTAATTGCAATACCGCCAAAGTACAGTGTAGCTAGTATTATGAGATACCTGAAAGGAAAAAGTTCGCTCATGATATTTGACCGGCATGCCAACTTAAAGTACAAGTATGGAAACCGGCATTTCTGGTGTAGAGTATATTATGTGGATACAGTGGGACGTAATGAAAAGCAAATAAGAGAGTACGTAAGAAATCAATTAGATGAGGACATAGCACACGATCAGATAAGTATAGAGGAGTATGTTGACCCGTTTACGGGTGAGCAAGTGAAAAAGGTCAAAAAATAGGCTGCTTTAGCAGCCGGCCGAGAATATAAGCAGTTGGCAGACTTTTTCAAAGAGCCTTAAGGCTCAAGCGAGTAGTTTTGATTTTTTGTGAATGTACATCTATCCCAAAGATAATTGTTAACTAATCTTAATGAGAAAATATGGTTGAATAAGAGGATGAATGGTATTATTAAAATGTAGTCATCAAAACCTGGTATACTTGGAATACTTGGATTCAGTCACAAAATGATTTTTGTCTAGTCTAATCAAGTATTAATAGGGGGAGGAAGAAAATGAAGAAATTCATATCTGTCGTTCTAGTCCTTGTTTTGTGCTTTGGATTAATACCGGGCAGCTATTCCGCAGCATTATCTGCAGGTGAGCAGCTTCAAGACATGGGGTTGCTGGCTGGTGACCTATATGGAAATCTAAATGAGAATCAATATCTGACGCGGTCAGAGATGATGGTCATTCTTACCAGAATGTTAGGTGAATATGAACAAGCCTACAAATGGACTAGAAAATCAACTTTTTCGGATGGCGCAGGTCATTGGTCAGAACGTTATGTTGCCTATGCCCAATATCGTGGTTGGACGGTAGGGATAGGGAACAATAAATTTGGATATGATATGAGTCATAACGTTCAGGAAGCAAGTGTATTCATGCTTAAGGCACTAGGTTACACAGCGCCAAACGACTTTACCTGGAGCAGTGCATATACCAAAGCTAAACAACTTGGCCTGTTTGAGGGGCTTAATTTAAAAGAAACTGACGAAATTCTTAGAGGAGATCTATTCGAAGTTATGCTTAATACTCTAAGCACGCGTGTAAAAGCTCAAAACTATACACTTCTTGATAAGCTTGAAGGATTTACTAGTTCATATCCATCTGGAGATCTTGAAGTTCAGTGGCTGACAACTTATGCAAATGAGATTAGAATTGTTTTTTCTGAAGAAATGTCATCTGGTGCGCTTTTGTCTTCAAATTATAGATTAGATGGGAAAGCACTTCCATCAGGGACGGTCCTTTATTTTTCTGACACGAATAAAGATGAGGTTATTATTGAATTGCCAGATGGCAGTATCGAAAAAACCGACACTTATGTGCTAACTATTTCGGAGAATATCCTCAGTGATGATGGAGAAAGGCTGGATCGTGAGCACTTGATTCAAATCGTTGATGGCTTGATTGACAATACAAAACCATTCATAAAGTCTGCTGAAAAAGTCAACAATTCAACCATTCTCATTAACTTCAATGAAGATCTATCCGTATTTGATCTATCTGATTTTATTGTAAAGGTCAACGATAATGAAATTGAGATATTTGGTTATGACTTTGTGGATGATGATGTCATTAAGATTTTTGTATCAGATTATAATACATCACAGACAGTGTCGGTTGAAAGTATTGAAGATCCAGACGATACAATAGATGAAGCTGGAAATGTTGTTGTTGGAGACTACAAGGTCATAGCTAAAGCAGCTAACTGATGAATGAAGATGTCTCATCAGTCCATAAAAATAAAACATCCTCAGCACTTCAAGCTGAGGATGTATTTTGGAAATTGAGATATGATATGGAACTAAATGCAGAATGGATTCGTCTAACAAGACGTTAGGATATGAACCCATTATAACCAAGGGGGAACGCAAAATGAGGAAATTTATTACAATCATAATGATATTTATGCTGATGTTTACAGCAGTGCCAATGACCTATGCCGCAGATCCGACTGCCGGTGAGCAACTCAAAGAAATGGGCTTGCTCGCAGGTGACCAATATGGGAATTTAAATGAAGGACAGAATTTGACTCGGACAGAAATGATGGTCATTTTAGCCAGAATGCTGGGTGAATATGACCAGGCTTTTGCGTGGTCAAAACCGTCAACATTTGCGGACCGCAATAATCACTGGGGTGAGCGCTACGTTGCTTATGGCCAGTATCGTGGTTGGACAGCCGGAATTGGAAATAATCGATTCGGTTACGAGCAGTTTCATACTGTTCAGGAAGCAAGTGTCTTTATGCTGAAAGCATTAGGATATACGGCTCCTAGTGATTTTACGTGGACAACAGCCTACTCAAAAGCTAAATCACTGGGACTGTTTGAAGGCCTTAACTTGAGTGAAACAAGCAACATTTTGCGTGGGAATCTTTTTAAAGTCATGCTGAAGACACTGTATACTAAAATGGAGGATCAAAACTTTACACTCGGTGAAAAGCTTAATGTCTTGGAACCGGAAGAACTTCCATTTGAAGTTAAATCAATCACCGCAACAAATTTGAAGGAAATTGAGATTGTGTTTACAAAGCCTGTGGATGAGTCGACAATGTCCAGTTCAGACTTTGTGATTTCAAACCGTACAGTTACACCTGAGTTGATCTCGGATGGATCAACAGTCAGATTAACATTATCCAGCGCACTGTCAAATGATACCTCCTATAAGATTACAATCAGCGGTTTAAGATCCGAAGATAATTCCCCATTTTCTAAGATTACGATGTCTTTCAAAACAGATGATGACGATCAACCAGATATTGAATCTGTCCGTTTATTGGGACCTCAGTTTGTAGAACTCACATTCAGCGAACCGATTAAAACGGTTGGAACAGTTCAAGTTTATCCTTCCAGTTCTAGTGCGCTTTATACGAGTGCAGCATCCTTTGAAGGCACAGGTTCACGAGTGATTATTGCTGAACTTAGCAAGGCGCCCGCAGAAAACACATCTTATACCTACAAAGTTCGTACTTTCAAAGATTATGCAGGATACTCCAATACTTCCTATGACGTTAAGCTCACTTACAGACAATCAAATTTTGACCCAACAGCAACGATCAGAAAAGCGACGGAAGGCTATGTCTACGTTGAGTTCAGTAAAACCGTCTCAGGATTGACGAAGGAACATTTTTATCATACCTCAGCTTCCAATGTGCCTCTAGCGATTTATGCAGATGCCGCTATGACTGATTTGATCACCATCAGTGAGAGCACAAAACAGGTCTATGTGAAATTTGCTGAGAGAGACGGTGATGTTGTAAATGGCAATCCTTTATCAGCAGGTAGCAGAACCATATATATTCTTGAAGAAAATGCTTCCGGCGGTGTCATAACAGATGAGTATGACAATGCATTTATGGGTGGAAGTTATACGACGACAGTGACGGTTGATGCAACAAAACCATCCGTCTCCAAATTGACGATTGCTTCTTCTAATCAATCCCTTGTAAAATTGACGTTGGAATTTAGTGAAAGTGTCAGTTTTGATGAGGATAATATTGATGTGACTTATGCGGATTCTGGCGAAACGCCAATAGATGGTCTGGTAATTGATGTTGATGGCTCCGGAAAATCATACACTGTTGAATTGGAAGGTGTTGATTTAACTGGGACATCTATTAGAGTCAATTTGAGCGATATCACCGATCTCGCATTGACACCAAATATACTGACATCCTACTCGAAAGATTTAAATGTCGCTGATACGTATCCTCCTACAATTGTTGAAATAGAGCAAGATAGTGTTGAAAAGGAAGTCTATATAACGTTTAGTGAACCAGTTTCCAGTACAGCATTATCTAAATCCAGCTATGAAATCAATGGCATAAGAGTTCAAAATGATCCTGAGTTTTATATTGATAACTATGCGGTTGTATTGAGACTTACAGATGATGAATTTGCTGAATCTCAGGAATCTACCGGCAGAATAAGAATTCTAAGGGTACAAGATCTATCAGGAAATACAATCGTTTCAACGACAATTAATTTCGATACCATCCTTGATTTGGCGGATTAGGTGACAGATCAATAATCTTACTTTATGAAACAAAGAACAGTGAACTTAGGTGTAGACACCAGAGTTCACTGTTCTTTTGTTAAATTAAAATTTCATATATAATAAAGACAAAAGAATCCAATTAAAAGGGTATAATATGAAAGTAATCTTCAAATGCAAATAGATGAATGATAGAGAAGGTGAAGGATTGAAAAGGCTTATTGCGTTGCTCTTGTGCATGGCGTTAACATCATTTTCTGGTTTCGCGGCAGAAAACGAAACAAGGGAATCTCTGAAAAAAAAGGCAGTTGAATCAAGCATTGAATATCAAGCAATAGAAAATGGGATCATCACATTGCAGGAGACTTTAGAAACGGTTAATGACGCAAAAGATAACATTGAGGACCTTTATGAGGCTTATCAAAACTACGTCAAACTTTATGAAGCGGGTGCCCACTTGATTCCGGATCCGGAGGATCCAACAAATCCGGAAACTCCGCCGGATCCTAATAAAATTGCTTATTTGCAGCTTCAAGGGTTGTTTAAATCAATTTACGGCATTGAGACGCCATCTTTAACAGAGGAACAGATATATGACAACTTCATTGTTCCTGTAAGAGTATTACCTATGAAGCTCAGTACACAAATTGACACTTTAAGAATTGATCGAAGCCGATTGGTGGATGGACTGGAAAGTGGAATTGACACACTGTGGTTTAATTTGGGGTATCTTGGAGTTCAGGGTAAGGTATTGGACGAGTATCTTGCTTTGGTTAGAGGACAACTGGATATCGCGAAAATTCAACTTGAAATTGGCAGACTTTCTGAACTGGAATATGAATCGAAGAAAATGGACCTGCAATCTGTGGAAATTGATCTAAAGAGGTTAACGAGAGAGAATGAAAATCTCGAGTACCGACTGAGATCACTAGCAGGACTTAATTTCGACGAGACTTTTTCCATCTTTGTTGAACCTTTACAAACCGAACTGGAAGAGGTTTTGGATTATGAATCTCTTCGCAGACTATCACTCAGAACGCGAGTAGATTCTATTCGGGCTATGAGTGAAATGGACACCATTCAGCTGGAAGAAAAGTTCATGGAGGATTACATCACAGATGAAAAGCATCCTCGGCGATTGGCTGCAGCAATAAATAGCCTTGAGGCTGAAAGGGAGTATAAGTCTGTTGTCAGCAAGATTGATCAGGAATTGTATTCAGCTTATAATAATGCCTTAACTAAGCGTGAGGCTGTTGCGAATTCAAAAGAAGCGTTTGAAATTTCTAAGGCGGATTATCAGCGGGCAATAGCATTTTACAGTGTTGGATATCTGTCAGATATTGAACTTCAAGGTGCAAAGCTTGCAGTTACCAGAGCAGAGCTCGATATAGAACAACAAGCGTACCAATTTAGTCTTGCCTATCAGAATCTGATTAGAACGGTGACTTTTGGTGCTGGAATGGGAGGACAATGAAATGATTAAGCGTGGAAGCATAATAAGCATCATCCTCATGGTATTGACATTGTCGTCTGGGTTTGCGCTGGAGCAGGTCACCTTGGAAGAAGTAATCCTAGAGGCAAAAGCCAATAACAGCAATGTTTTAATTTTAGATGAGCAAATAAAATATTCCTCTTGGCTGACGACAGAAACGAAAGCCGTTGCTGAGGACTTAATGGATGACCTTTTTAATGCGCCCTCAGACCAACGGTATGGACTAGCTCAAAAAGTTTATATTGAGCCATTGAGAGCGTCATTTCAGTCGAAAAATTTAAACCTGGAAAAAATCAGTTTGTTGAAGCAGCTTGAGAGTCAGGCAACAGGAGCTTATTTTGAACTGCTGGACTCCGAAGAAGCACTTCTTCAAGCAAAATATGATGTGACTGTGGCTCAAAAAGATGAAGCTGCAAAGAAGCTTATGTTCGAAATGGGCAGAGTAGCAAAAATTGACTATGATAAGGCGGTCTTCACACGAGAGCAAATGGAACGCAGTTTGACTGCGTATGAACGATCCATTGAGCTGAGTTATATCAAGCTGAATGAAATTATGTCCCGTTCACCGTATGACCGCTATGACCTTGTTAAGCCTGCCTTGACAGTCGATTTGCCTGTAATTGAGGATATACCTGAGGCGGTTGAGAATTACAGGTTAAATTCTCTTGAATTCATTAAACAATTAGAAGCTCTTGATTTAGCTGAAGAAGTTTATGAGATTACCAGCAACTTTTCTACAGACCGCAGTACGCGGATGCAGGCTGATCGTGACAGGGAAATGGAAAGCTTTAAATTAGATGCAGCCAAACGATCTGCTGATTATGAGTTTAGAATTGAATACAACAATCTATTAAATCAATATGACACATTTTTGTCTGCTTATGGACGTTATAGCATCTCAGTCAAAACTTATGAGATCGCAAAGTTGAAGTATGATAGAGGCATGATCACAGCGGTTGAATTCCTCAAAGAAGCCTCAACTCATGAAAGCATTAGACGCGAAAGGCAAGCCGCACTTCACAGCTTTAATAATGCAAAGACATCATTTATTACTAAGTTTGAAATTTATAAAGATTAGTTCTTATGAGTGTGCTTCAGCACACTCTTTTTTTATGGTATAAGAAAGTACTTCGGCGTTCAAAATGATTATGAGAAAATGCCAGTACACCTGATCAGGTGTCATTTCCTTTACAGTAATATTTCAAATTGAAGTTGGACATCAAATTGCTTCAGAATGAGGTATAATCCAAGTGTAGGTCGGATTTACAGCACTGGCGATCTGCATGAGGGGGTACTTGTAAATGAGAAGAATTGTACAATTCGTTGTAATCTTTATTATAATATTTTCCACTTCCTCTTTGACCTATTCTCAACCAAAGACCTCAGGTGAGATTTTGAAATCCTATGGTCTTTTAACAGGGGATTATAACGGCGACTTGAATGAAGACCAATTCCTAACCCGAGCTGAGATGATGGTTATTTTGTCGAGGATGATGGGCAGGTTTGACGAAGCCTCAACTTTCGACTGGGGATCCTCATTTGATGATCGCAAAGGGCATTGGTCGGAGCCCTTTGTTGCCTATGCCCAGACGAGAGGCTGGACCACTGGAATTGGAAATAATCTGTTTGGGTATGACAATCGGCAAACCCTTAGAGAAGCTACCGTATTCATGCTCAAGGTTCTGGGTTACACACCAGATGTTGATTTTAGTTGGAAATCAAGTTTTGATTTTGCGGTTCAAATGGGGATTGTTGAGGATAACACCCTTAAGCCTGAGGAGCCAATTCTTCGGGGGGATCTGTTCAGAATTATGCTAAAGACCCTGAATTCTGATCGAAAAGGCAGCAATATGCCATTGATTCAAACCATACCTATTGACGAAAGTGCGCTTCATATTGAAACTATCCGTGCGGTGGATCGATCAGCGATTGAGTTGATTTTTAGCGAGCCGCTCAAGATCTATGGTGATGTTATAGTTTCGGCAGTTGAAGGTGAAATAGGTATTCGAAGTATTCAAGCCAGCGGAGACGACCGAGTCATAGTGCGCATGAATCGCGAAATGACAGAAGGTGTTATGCTGACCGTAAAAGCAAGCGATTTTGTTGGTAATGATGAGGATGTCAGTGTGCTGTATCACAATTCACTATTTTTTGTGCCGGATTTAATTCCAGCTAAGGCAAATGTACTATCAGCCTCTCACCTGACACTAGCGATTGAGTTTTCAAAACCAGTAAGAGGACTTTCAACCGGACATATAATCTATAATAATGGAAGCCACTCACCACTGGGACTTTATAAGGATAAAGAGATGAAGAATCCTGTGGATTCAGAGGATGAGGTGTCAAAAATTTATGTGTTGCTTGCAGAGAAGCAGGATTCAACATTTATTGGAAATCCATTGCCGGCAGGAGAACCTGAGATTAGGATCCGACCGCTTAATTCGACGGGGCGGTCTTTATTAGACACATGGGGCGTTCCTTTTGGTGGTGGAACGTACAAAGTCAGCATAGCTGGTGATGCGACGCCGCCATCAGTTGTAAGATTCGAGTTATCATCGGACAAGATCCTGAGAATTGAATTTAGTGAGAATGTCGTATTTTCGGCAACAAATATTGATGTTCGATATACGACTGGGGCACTGGTTCCGAATCTTTGGCTCTCAACTTCCGGCATGGGGAAAGTATATTATATTCGGCTTAATGACGCTAATTTAGCAGGCAAAAGTATTCGAGTCAATGTCAGGAATGTTCAGGATCAGGCCTTTATTCCCAATACAATGTCATTGTTTACAGCAACAGCAGATATCCCTGACGTTGTGCTTCCGTTCGTTAAAGTGGTAGTCAAAGATACCAATTCCAAAACGCTATATGTTGCGTTCAGCAAGTCGGTAGATTCTGAAAGCGCTACGTCAAGAACCCGGTACGCGATTACGCTGAACAACAGTACGCTGGTATTATCCAACACGCCGGTTGAAATTAAAAATTCATTGTATAAACTCAGCCTGACCAACACAGAATACACGTTGGCGCAGTCAGCCGGGGCTCAGTTAACGGTATCCGGCGTTAAGGATCTAAGCGGAAACACAATGGCGACACAAAGCTTCAATTTTAGTGGAATGAATGATGTATCACTTAATCCACCTCAGTTGGTCAATGTTTATGCCACTGACAATCGCAGCATAACGGCAGTATTCGATCAAATGTTGACTCGAGTGGATATTGGTGCGTTCAAGGTGAATTTCAGCAGCGCCAGCAATCTCACCTATGCTGTTTCTAACGGTCAAACATTCGTTAAGCTTCAGACAGCTGCGGCACTGCCGGGTAGTCTGGCGGGGGTTTCATTGTTTGTCGATACCACGGGCCTTTCGAAGGTTCAAAACCTTTACGGCATTGATGTCAAAAATGTATCGCGGTCCGTGGAGGACAGGAGATAGTCTTAAAGTTTAAGTGAAAAAGAAAAAGCTTTGCTGATGATCATTGGCAAAGCTTTTCTATCTTTCGCGACATCAGCAAAGCTTAATTCAATTTTTATTATTTTGAAATAGTCTCAATTGCCCATAACGGTAATTTGATGAGCCAGTCTTGGTCTTCGTAGTTTGTCATGGCGGTGCGGACTGAAATTTCTGGTTTGAATTTTTCTGCATACACCTTAAGGCTTTTGGCTCTGAGGTTGGTTTCAGCTTTGACTTCAACTGAGATCACTCTATGGCCGGTATCTATGATGAAGTCAATCTCTGCGCTGCCTTGATCATTTGTCCAATAATAGGTGTTAATACCACTCAAGGTTTAAGCTGCTGCTTCCAAAGTGCTTCATAAGCCAGGTCTTGCCGACTTGACGCGCACCACGGATGATCAGCGGTTTTTTATCCTGTTTTTGGTGCCACTTTGTGAGTTGTTCCAGAGCGGTTCGGTACATGGGCATCACCTCTTAGGGATAGTTAATACCTGGGGTGCGTTTTTTTGCAATGAAAAAGTGTGGTTCTATGACGAAAGTTCCAAGGAATAATTGTTGTTTCAGTGCAAATTATCGTTTGAAAAAATGTAATGCTTCGGCGATCATTTGTGGTTGAGAACTCTGCTGCAGAATATTGAACTCATACTACCAGCCATGACAAGAGCTTTGCTCTGGTCATAGGCTGCATCGTTTTGAATGATGATTTTCGGTGAGTTAAAAGATCTTAAGAGCGGTGACTTAATGTACACCTCACAGTAACAGACGTGAGACCTCGCTCCGTCCTTTGGACTGTGCTTCGGTCACGGGCTGCGCCCTATATAAACAAAGATGATGCCAAGCGTCAAAGAGCAAGCTCTCTGACGCTTGGCATCATCTTTGTTTATGCACGTCTGTTAGCCTTCGCGGATGCACGTCTTTGTTATTTCGCAACATTCATAAAAAACGTAATTATTGCCGCATTCGTAAAGTTGCTGAAAAGGCCACCTATAATTGGGACTACGAAGAAGGCCAGCTTAGAGTAGGCAAACTTTTCACTAACGGTATTCATATTGGCCATGGAGACTGGGACGGCACCTAAGCCAAAGCCTATATGGCCTGCGGTAATAACGGCGGAATCGAAATTCTTGCCCATGAGTGGGAAGGTGACATAGACAGCGAAGAGGTACATGAGGACGACTTGAGCGAAGAGGAGGATCAGGAGTGGTACTGCCAAGCCAGTCAGTTCCCAAAGCTTCATAGTGTAGACGGCCATGGAGACGAAGACGCCCAGGCAGACATCTCCAATTGCATCGATTTCTTTTTCAGGGACGGTGAGTTTTTTCCAGTCCATCAGGATCCGGATGATGACGCCGCCCAGCATGCCCATAACGTGAATTGGCAGTGTGACGCCAGGCATAAGTTGTTTGAAGATGATATGTAAGACGGAGCCCAGGCCGAGGCCTATGAAAATGAGATAAAAGCTTCTGGATATGACTTTGGCGTTGAAAGGGTGAACCTCTGAGTGAGAGGGCTTCTTTGCTTCGGCTGATTTAGTGGTGGTTTTGGAAGTAGTGACATTGCCGCCTACAGCAACGTCGTACTCGACTTCTTCCTCAACTTCAACGCCCAACTCCTGCTGGACTTTTTTAGTGAACAGGCCTTTCTTGAGGATTAGACTGTTCGCGACCGGGCCGCCCATGATGGAGCCTGAGACCAGTCCAAAGGTTGCGGCGGCGACAGCGACGGTCATTGCGCCAGCGAAGCCCAGCTCTTCAGCGATTGGGGCAAAGGCGGCTGCGTTGCCATGGCCGCCGGTCATTGGAATGGAGCCGGTCATCAGAGCGATCATGGGTTCAACGTTCAGGATGCCCGCAAGGCTGATGGCAAGAACGTTTTGGAGGGCTGCCAGTACCGCGGCCAGTCCAAGGAAAATGACAATCAGCTTGCCGCCTCTTTTCAGCAAAACCATGCTGGCACCATAACCGCTGGCGGTGAAGAAGAGGTTCATGAAAAACTGCTGGAGGGAGGTGTTGAACTCAAACTCGACTATGCCTGTCTGCCTGAGCGCCAGCGCCAGGCCGGAGAAGAGAAGACCTCCAACGACTGGACCTGGAATGCAGTATTTAGTGAAAAATTTTGTCTTACTTTTGATATAGGTGCCTAATAACAAGAGCAGGACGGCAATGAACAGGGTTTGAGTCGAGTCAACAGGAATTTTTAACATGGACGTCACCTCGCAAGTTTTTTGATGGTGCACGTGAGGCAGCAAAGGGAGGAATTAATGGAATCAGGACAGTTGATCTGCGGATTCTTCAATCAGCAGTCCATTTTCCGGCCGAGCTTCCAGCTTCGCGATCATGTGTTTGAGGATTTCGACACAATCGGCGACGACTTTGTAGTGGGCGACGCTGAAAATGGGCGCTTCCGGATCGGTGTTGACGGCAATGATGGTCTTCGCGCCGCCAATGCCAGCCAGGTGCTGAATGGCGCCGGAGATGCCAAAGGTGATGAGGAGCTTCGGTGACACGGTGGAGCCGGTTTGGCCGACCTGGGTCTGATACTCGCTCCAGCCTATGTCCACGAGGGGGCGGGAGACGCCTACGACGCCGCCCATGAGCTCAGCGAGCCGCTTGACGAGCTCCATATTCTTCTGGGATCCTATGCCTTTGCCGGCGGAGATAATGATGTCCGCGTCTGCGATGGTGTTGACGTGAGCGGCAATGACCTGTTCCAGGAGCTCAACGGAGGCGGCTCTAGACGCATCTGGATCAGGATAGTCGACCCTGATGATCTCGCCGGTGTGGGTTGCTCCGCAAGGCTGAACCTGCATAATCCCAGGGCGAACGGTGGCCATTTGAGGGCGGTGGTTCGGGCAGATGATGGTGGCCATGAGGTTGCCGCCAAAGGCAGGGCGGGTCTGGTTGAGGAGGCCTTTCTCAGGATCTATTTCAAGGATGGTGCAGTCGGCGGTGAGGCCGGTTTGGCGTCTGGCCGCGATCCGTGGGGCTATGGATCTGCCAAAGCCGGTGGCGCCAAAGAGGAGGATTTCGGGTTTGCGTTCCTGGATCAGTTGGTCGAAGAGGTCTATGTAGTGTTCGTCAATTTGGGTGTCCAGGAGAGGGTGCTCGCAGAGGAGGACTTCATCGGCACCATAAGTGATTAGTGATTGGGCTTCATTGGCAACGTCGTTTCCAAAGAGCAGGGCGGTCAGCTTGCAGCCTTTCTGCTTGGCAAGCTCTTGGCCCTTGCCCAGGAGCTCGTAAGCCACAGGGAGGATTTTGCCCTGCTGCTGCTCGGCGAAGATCCAGATGCCGTGGTAGGCGGAGAGGTCCTCTTTTGGGGCCGTTTGCTTTTCAATGGAGATCGCCTTGAACGGGCAGCTGTCCAGGCACATGCCGCACAGGATGCAGGCTTCGTTCACGACGGCCTTTTTATTCTGAACAGCGAGGGCGTCCGCGGCGCAGGTTTTGACGCAAAGGCCGCAGCCCACGCATTTGTCCTGATGGATTTTTAAGCCAGTCATCTTAAATCACCTCGCTGTAGATGTTGAGAAGGTCGTCCGCCAGCTGACTGTCGTCGCCTTCGAGGACAATGGCTTCCCGGATCCGCTGCGGGACATAGGTTCTGACGACCTGAGTCGGTGAGCCGTTTAAGCCGATTCGGGCGGGATCTGCGGAAAGATCCGCGGCGGTCCTGGACTCAAAAGGGGAGTCCAGGCTGTAGAGAATGCCCGGCAGTGAGGACATGCGCGGCATGTTGAGATCCTTGACTACGGTCAGCAGGGCAGGGAGTTTGACTTTTAGCCGCTGATAGCCGTTGTCCGTGGCTTTTCGGCAGAGGATGTTCTGTTCGTCAATGGCGTCGATCGCTAAAACGTCCGTGACATGGGGCAGGCCAAGCTGCTCCGCCAGTTCGGGACCTATTTGGGCGGTGTCGCCATCCACAGCCATCTTGCCGCAGAGGATGAGGTCTACGCCGCCGAGCACGCGTATGCCAAGAGACAGCGTATAGGAGGTGGCCAGGGTATCCGCGCCGGCAAAGCTGCGGTCCGAAAGGAGCAGGGAGCGGTCGGCACCCCGGCTGGTGGCGTCCCTGAGGAGCCTCTCTGTGGCGGGAATGCCCATACTGAGGGCTATGACCTCGCCGCCGAGCTGATCCTTAATCTGTACCGCCTGTTCAAGGGCGTAAGTGTCAAAGGGGTTGGTGACGGACTGCTTGCCGTCCCGGATGATGGTGTTGGTGACCGGGTCCATGTGGACTTCGTTGGTGGAGGGCACTTGCTTGATGCAGACTGCGATTTTCACTCTGACACCTCTCCTTTCACGGGCTCGAATAGATTGCCGGCACCCAGCAGGCCCTTCGGATCGAAGTACTGCTTCAGCCTGGCCATTTCCTCAATGGCCTCCCGGCCGTACATGACCTCCAGGTATTTTGCCTTCAGCTTGCCGACCCCGTGCTCAGCGGAAACCGCGCCGCCCAGCCGGGTCACTTCAGCTGCCCACTCGTCGTAGAGGGCTTTACCTTTCTTGTAGTCCTCGTCGTCCCGCGGTAGGATGTTGACGTGGAGATGGTTGTTGCCCACGTGGCCCCAGATGGCCGACTCCAGGTTTCGTTCCGCCAGCATGCGGTGGTACATGGCCATGATCTGCTTCAGATGCTGATCCGGCACCGACATGTCCGTCCCCAGCTTCGTGATCACAGGGTTGGTCTTCTTTCGCTGGTCAATCAGCATGTTGACGCTTTCCGGCACCGCGTGCCTGAAAAACAGAAGGCGGTCCCGGTCCGACTCGTTCCTGGCGACCCAGGTGTCCTTTGAGTCTGCCCCTGCTTTTTCAAGGAGTTGGCCGATGGTCTTTAGACCCTCCAATGCGTCGATCTCCTCCTGACAGTGGAGCTCAACGTAGATGGCGGTATTGACGTGATCCGGCAGGATTGGAAGCTTCGAGAAGCCGGGATTGTGCTTTTTCTGATATCTTAAAATATCCAGGGCGTGACCGTCGAAGTATTCCATGGACGCCAGCTGGTTCATGGTGTCTCTGGCGGAGATGACGAAATCCAGGGCTGCGGCTTCTTCACTGAAGAAGCAGGTGATGCCCCAAATGGTCTGAGGCAGGGACTGCAGCCTGAGCTCCGCTTCGGTGACGATGCCCAGGGTACCGTCTGAGCCAATGAAGAGGTCGACGGCGTCCAGCTGGTCTTCTATGTAATAGCCGGAAGCGTTTTTGGTCCTCGGCATGGTATAGGTTGGGAGGTCGACTGTGATCTGATTGCCCTGAAGGGTTGGAAAGCGGAGGGTTCTGCCGCTGGCTTTGTAATCGCCCCGCTTCAGTGCGGCGATTTGACCGTCGTGGAGGACGACTCTGAGGCCGCTGATGTGATCCCGGGTTGGGCCGTAGAGGTAGCTTCTGGCACCGGATGCGTTGCAGGCCACCATGCCGCCTATGGTCGCGGAGCTTTCTGTGGGATCAGGGCTGAAGAAGAGGGCCGGTTCGTCCTTAAAGGCTTCGAGGGATTGTTGGGACTCTGGGGTCCAGTCTGCGGTGTCGAACTTTTTCTGCTCAATCCGTTTGCGGAGCTGGGAGAGGATGGTGCCGGCTTCGACGGTGATGTGGAAGTGACCATCGGCAGACTGTCTTATGCCTTTGATGTGATCCATTTTGGAGAGGTTCAGGATATGGCCGCCCCGTGGGACGGCGCCGGCTGCGAGACCGGTCCTGGCGCCCTGGACAGTGATGGGCGTGCCTTGGGCGTACAGCGTTTTGAGAATGGATGCAACCTCGTTTTCGTTTTTAGGAAAGGAGATGCTGTCCGCCTGGCCGATGGCGCGGGACTCATCCCTGAGATAATCCGTATAATCGTCTCGCATGGGTTTGATGAGATTCAGGTCCATGATGTGCCTCCTTGTCTTTGGCGCTTTATGTGTGCAGGTGGGCCTGTACAATTCGAATTGTCAGAAAGTTTGAACTATTTCTGATAGGCTTAGTATATGCTCAAAGAAAAGCGGTTTCTATCGATATTTTGACTTATAGTTTGCGTATCTTGCTATTTGTATGCCATTATGATAGTTTATGGTATGAAGATTGTATGAGAATTGTATGAGGTGACGTGCATGAATATAGATTTTGAACTAAAACTGAACCATGACCGGGAGTGGCAGATGCATTCCCACCACTTCCACGAGGGCTATGAGATCCTGCTGTCGTTGTCCGACGCGGGCAGTTTTTTTATTGAGAATACGTTATACCCTCTGAATAGGGGGACGCTGATTTTGATACGGGATACGGCGCTGCACAGGACGATTGCCGCTGGATGCGACTCCTACAGCCGCTATGTGCTGCATTTTGAAAGGTCTGCTCTGGAACGGATCTCGACGCCTCAGACGGATTTCTTGTCGCAGTTTGTTCTTGAGAGCAGGTGTATTCAGCTGGAACCAGGGGAACTGGCTGAGCTGCAGCCTTATTTTGAGACGTGCATGAAGGCGCAGTCGGGGGAGTTTGGGGAGGATCTTCAGAGGATGATGTCTTTTGTGGCGCTGTTAATTCGGGCGCACAAGCTGTTTTTGACGAAGTCGCCTTCTGAGCATTCACGGAATACGGACTTTGGAAAGGTTGCGCCGATCATTCAATACATCCAGCGCAATTTGGGGGAGTCGCTGAAGCTGGAGGAGATCGCGGATCACTTTTTTATCAATAAGTACCACCTGTGTCATAGCTTCAAAGCGGTGACGGGGTTTTCGGTGGGAGAATACATCATTCACAACCGGGTGATGAAGGCGCGGGCCCTGCTGCGGGGCGGGCACAGTGTCCAGGCGGCGGGCGAATTGTCGGGCTTTCAGAATAATGCGCATTTCATCCGGACTTTTGGGAAGCTGTCCGGGATGTCGCCGGGGAAGTACAGGAAGGCGTTTGTGGGACGGGGGAAAGAGGCGTAGCGGCAGTAGGGGTGGTGACGCGGACGGTTTTCAACTTGGTGACGCGGACAAGTTTTGAGTTGGGGACGGGGGTGATTTTGTAATATATTAGGTTGACAGCCGTGCAACCTCGCTTCGTTCTTGCGCAATTTACTTTATTCGCTATCAGCCATGCACCAGAGCTTCGCTGCGCTACGCTCTGGTCACGGGCTGCGCCCTATATAAATAAAGATGACGCCGCACTTCAGAGAGCAAGCTCTCTTACGCACGGCGTCATCTTCATTTATGCACGTCTGTTAGCCTTCGCGGATGCACGTCTGTTAGCCTTCGCGACCATCGGCAAATCTTCTATTTTGTCTTTTGTCTTTCTTAAATTTCTGAGGCTACACTACTATATTCCTCACCTGCGGCTCCCCCGTACAGCAATTAAGCAACTCTTCCTCCGAATCCCCAGTCAGCATCAACACATCCCCCGGCCTGACCACCGTAGCGCCGCGGGGAGTGATTACCTCCTCGCCGCGCTTCACCATGACAATCAGGATGGACATGGGGATGCCCAGATCCATGATGGGCTTGTTGGCGAAGGCGCTGTCCGCGGTGATGGGCAGCTCCAGGATCTTGTTGTGGATCTCGCCGGCGTAGTCGGTGAAGGTCTTGAGGACGGAGTCGTTGGGGGCGATCAGGTCCAGTTTCACCGCCATCTGGCTCATGAAGCTGCCCTGGACGAGGACGGACAGCATGGCCACGAAGAAGACCGTATGAAAGATGAGGTAAGCCGATGGCAGCCCAAGTGACAGCGGATACGTGGCGAACACGATGGACGCCGCGCCCCTCAGACCCGCCCAGGAGACGAAGGCTTGATGCCGCAGGGAGTAGCCGAACGGCGTCAGAATGGCGGCGACGGCGATTGGACGCGCCACCAGGATCAGAAAGACCGCGACTGCGAGGCCGACCAGCGCCACCTGTGGGAACGTGGACGGGTTGACCAGCAGTCCCAGGGTGAAGAACAGGACGATTTGCATGAGCCAGGAGATGCCATCGAAGAAGCGCACCAGGCTGATTTTATGGACAATGGGGCTGTTCCCCACAATCAGGCCCATGAGGTAGACGGACAGGAAGCCATTGCCACCCGTGGATTCAGAAGCGGCGAAGGTGGCGATCACGAAGCCAAAGGTCAGGATGGGGTAGAGGCCGTCGATGTCCAGCTGGATCTTGCGCAGGGAGAGAGCGGCGAGTTTGCCTAAGACGGCGCCTATGAGAACACCATAAATGACCTGCTTTATGAGCATGGCAGCCGGAAAGCCGCTGCCGGTGGACATGATGACGCTGAGGGTCAGGAGGGTCAGCATGTAGGCGAAGGGGTCGTTGCTGCCGCTCTCGATCTCGAGCATGGGGGCCAGCCGGTCTTTGAGGTTGAGCTTTTTGGAGCGCAGGATGGAGAAGACGGAGGCCGCGTCGGTGGAAGCTATGACCGATCCCAAGAGGAAGCCCTCAATGAGGGAGAGGTTGGTGATGTAATAGACGAAGACGCCAACGAGTCCCGCGGTGATGACTACCCCGAGGGTGGAGAGGAGCAAGGCTTTGACCGCGACGGGTTTGGCGGTGCTCCAGTTGGTGTCGAAGCCACCGGTGAACATAATCATTATGAGGCCGAGGACGGATATGTTGCGGGCAAGTGTGGCGTCGTTGAATTGGATGTTCCCGGGACCATCGGCGCCAAAAAACATGCCAATGGAGAGGAAGATCAGCAGGGTTGGGATCCCGAAGCGGTAGAGGATCTTACTGGAAAAGGCGCTGGCGAGAAGGACGAAGGCGGCGAGGAGCAGGAGCTGGTTTAAATTCAGGGCTTGGAATTGGGGCAAAGGCAGGACCTCCTTTTTAGTGTGAGGTTGGTTTGGGTCTCGGACTTATGATTTGATCATCATTAAGAGGTATATAAGTCAAGCGTGTAGAGTAAGGTGAATTTCTGATTACATTGTTTATACCCAATGTTTTGGGGTGTCATTAATGGAGTTTTGTGACAATCTTATTACAATTCCGAGTAAATTGGTTGGAAATGGTTTGGACTCGACGCAGAGGGGGTATCATCAAAACAGACTATTAAAGGAGGTACTGGAAATGCTGAGATATGCGCTGATTTTTCTCGTTGTCGCGCTGATCGCTGGATTCCTGGGGTTTGGTGGAATAGCCGGTACAGCCACCAGTATTGCGAAGATCTTGTTTTTTGTTTTTCTGGTGCTGTTCGTGATTTCGCTGATTACCGGGAAGAAGCGGTTTTGAGGTGGAATGCCGGAGGCGTTCATACGGTTGACTTGACAATGAAATAGAAGTGTAAATGAAGCGCCCTGAAAGTTGGGGCGCTTTTTAAATGTCTGTTGAGCAGTTACGTGCGAAAAAATGCTAAAAAACACATTTTTATGGACATAAAAATGTAAATGTGATAATTTTTTAGTGTCAGGGGGGGTTGAATCATGAAAAGAAGAATGACAGAGAAACTCAACATTTGGAAAAGTCAGACAACTGAAAGACTGCCATTGCTAATCTATGGCGCTCGCCAGGTAGGGAAAACACATATCGTGTTAGAGTTCGGACATAAACAATTTGCCAATGTCATCTACGTGAATTTTGAGCAGGATCCCGGACTGATCCCTTATTTTGAAGGGGACATCGCTCCCAAGAGGATCATAAATGTTCTGGAAAAGTACTATCAAAAACCTATACATGCTGAGGACACGTTAATATTTTTCGATGAAATCCAGGTATGCGAACGCGCACTTACTTCTTTAAAATATTTTGCTGAGAGCGGTCCGGAATATTACGTCATAGCTGCGGGCAGTTTGCTTGGGGTGGCTGTAAATCGAAGTAAATTTTCTTTCCCGGTAGGAAAGGTACAAATGGAAACATTATATCCGCTGGATTTTGAAGAGTTTTTGTGGGCGAGGGGCCAAGCCTTGCTGGCTGATGAAATTAAACGCTGCTGTGACCTGAGTTTGGCTATAAATGATCATTTGCATAAAGAAGCATTGACAGCTTATAAAGAATATTTGATAGTGGGAGGCATGCCGGCGGCGGTTAAGGCATCCATCGCGATCGTGCCATCATTGACTGAAGTTGAGGTAAGAAGAGCAATTCTGAATGCTTATATTGCTGATATGGCCAAATATGCTACGTCTGCAGAAAGTGTAAAAATTAAGAGCGCGTTCGAATCTATACCGACACAGTTAGCTAAAGAAAACAGCAAATTTCAGTATAAACTAATTAAGAGTGGTGGAAGAGCTGCCCTTTATGGGGATTCAATAGATTGGCTGGTTGCCTCTTGCGTGGTGCTGAAATGTATAAAATGTGATCACGGTTTTATGCCGCTTATGGCTTATCAGGATTTATCAAGTTTCAAATTGTATATGAGTGACATTGGACTTTTGTCGGCTCAGTCTGGGATTACACTCCAGTCTCTGGCAGACAACAGCCTTAATCAGTTTTCTGGCGCTTTGACAGAAAATTATGTTGCCCAAGCGTTAACTGCAAAAGGGTTCACTTTACATTATTGGAATTCTAAAAACACAGCTGAAGTTGATTTTTTGATTGTTTGGAATGGAAGCGTAATCCCTGTTGAGGTAAAGGCAGCTGAAAATAATCGGTCACGGAGTTTGACAGTGTATACTGAACGCTATAAACCTCAGATGGCAATCCGGATCTCATCCAGAAATTTTGGATTTGAGAATGGGATCAAATCCATACCGCTTTACGCCATATTTGCGCTATAAAAAAAGTAGAAAATTAAGTGTTATAGTCAAATGCAAATGGTGAAATGTTACAGAAATATTACAGTGCCGACCCCGAGTTGATCTTGGTGACTGTCCCCAACTCAGAAGTTGTCCGTGCGGCCTGAAGCCTATTGTCCCCAACCTGCAACTGACTCATAAATCTCAATTCCTCCTTGCCAAGGGCGGTTTAATTTCCTACAATTGAAGTTAGAGTAGTCCAACCATTTTCGAGGATCATTTTCAGAGGAAGGGAGCGCCTTAAAACCTATGAGTGAATCCAAAAAAGTCAGACTCTGGACCCGTCAGGACATCAAAAGCCTCGAGGAACTGAAAAAGCACGGCGTGATCCGCATCAAGCGCGACCACCTCGAGGAAAAGTTTGATGCCATTTCGGGCTATATCATCAAGCTCTATAAATGGTTTGTCAACGCCGCTGATCAGCGCAACCCCAAGCCGGCGGACGTAGAGTTCCCGGTCTGGTGCTCCATCAGCGAGGAAAATATGCTGCGCCCCACTGAGGATACCGTGGTCTATGTCCTGGAGGTCGATCCTTCAGAAATCATCTATTTTGACGGGGTGAAGTGGGACCACGTCCTCAATCACCTGTACATTCCCAAGGACCAGGCGGACGAAGAGGCATACAAAAAAGAAATGGCAAGTCGCGGCCACACCAACCTGTTCGTCTTTCTGGATGAGGCGACGACCCATTTCTATCCGAGAGAGCGAAAGCAAGTCATGGACAGCTGGCCCCGCATTTTCGACATTGATGAGTGGAACATCTTCAGGGTCCAGGCGAACCTCTGGGAAATCCGGGAGGATATGATCGTCGACATCCTTTACGCAGAATAACGGCAGCAAAGCACCCAGATTACAGTCAGCACCAGGAGGTAAGTCGTGAAACCAGTTCAATTGAATCACCAAAAAATAAAAAGGGCCGCTGTGGCCCTTACCCTCACCCTGGGACTTTTTCTGCCGATGGTCACCCTTCCAGCCCTCAGTTTCAGCCAGGCAGTTTCGGCGGAAGTCTCAGAAGGCGCGTCAACAGCGACGATTCCGGCCTTTGAGCTCATCACCCGGGTGGAGGCGGACTACCTCCGTTTAGAGGATCTCGCCCGCATCCCGGGGCTGACCCTGACGTCCCATGCCAGCCGGGATCTGAAGACACTGAGAATCGGGACCCAGCAGTTCTTCATCATGCCTTCCGCAGACGGCCGGCTCAACGTGCTGGACGCGGCCGGTCGGGAGACCTGGCACAGTGCCTTCCGGGAGAACGGCGTCGATTATGTGGAGCGGGACTTTTTGGTGACCATCGGCCAAAAAGGGCTTTTAGAAGAGGCGGCAAACGAGGCGCCGGAAACCGCGGAGCCTGCTGATACCGCTAACAGCGAACCGGAACTCGCAGCGCCGCTGCTCGTCAGTGCTGAAGGCAATTTGCCGATGGGTCCTTCAGTCAACCCAGTTGCCGGCACTAACGTCCCAGCCGAAATTACAACCGATGCGGCGCAAGCCGTCACCGCACCTGCGAACATTCCAGTGCTATGCTACCATCACCTCCTCCTCGAAACGGAAATGTCACCCCTTCAGAAGCTCAACGGGGCCATTGTCTCCGTGGAGAAGTTCGAGCGCGACATGGCCTACCTGAAGTCGAAGGGCGTCACAACCCTGACCATGGCCCAGCTGCAGGCGCACCTCAAGGGCACCTGGACTGCTCCGGAAAACAGCGTGGTCATCACGTTTGACGACGGCTATCAAAGCGTCTACCGCTACGCGTACCCTATTTTGAAGAAGTATGGGTTCACGGCGTCCATGTTTGTGGTCACTGGAACGGTGGAGGCGGCGCCCGTGGCGTGGGATCCATCCAAAACGGTGAAGATTTCCTGGGCAGAGATGAACAAGGCGAAGAACGTCTTCGAGTATCACCCTCACAGCCACGCCCTCCACGGCCTGAGCAGCAGCGGGGTGCCGCTGGCCCTGGCCCTTGACGAGATCTCGCTGAAGGCAGATCTTCAAATGGCGACAGTACTGCTGACGGACAAGGGTTTCAACAAAACGAGGGTTTACGCGCATCCGTACGGCGTCCATGATGCCAGAGCAGACCAGGTGCTGAACGGCTTTGGCTATGTCATGGCCTTCGCCCTTGGCGACGCCCCGGCCAGCGCCTCAGATGTGCCTTTTGCCCTGAAGCGTTATGGAGTTTTTCCATATACGGGCGCGGGGAGTTTTGATAGGATGTTGGAGAGATAGGACGGAAAAGAGAAGAAGAGGTGAGTGACAGGTCCGAACTGAGGCGGGTACTTTCGGTGTGGCGCCTGTCACTTTTTGGAAGGAAGAAGGTGTCTGACACCTTCTTCCAACACTGTCTTACACAAAAGGGGGGAGAAACTCGTTGATCAGGAAACTACAGTTAACGAAGGCCTTCCTTGTTTTATTTTTTGCCTTTTCCATTTTTTCATCTGCTGTGATCAGCCTCACCTTTAACCAACCTTCCTACGCTGTGGAAGGGCGTGCCAATGACGTCATTCGGGTCGCAGGCGATATCAATTACCCGCCCTACGAATTTCTCGATCAGAATGGGGTCTACCGCGGGTTTAACGTGGATATGCTCAACGCCGTGTTTTTGGAGCTGGAGATGGACTACGAGCTGATCCCCATGAAGTGGGAAGAAGCCCAACAGTCCCTGCGCAGGGGCGAGGTGGACATGATCCAAGGCATGATCCGCACACCCGAGCGGGAAGGCTATTATCTGTTTGCCGAGCCGCTGGTTACCAATTCCCAGGCTATTTTTGTACGCAAGGACAATCAGTTTATCGCAGCCCTCGGGGATCTGAAGGGCAGAGCCGTCACCTTTCAATTGGGGGACGTCGCCGAAGAGATTTTAAGTTGGGAACCCGGGGTAGAAGCGCTGGGCTTCTCGGACCAGGAAAGAGCTCTCGCGGACGTCTTGGCTGGACATGCTGACGCTTTTGTGGGCAACCGGCTGACAGCAATCTATTATTTACAAAAGATGCGGCGCCTAGAGGACATGAAAATTGTGGGGGAACCCATGGCGGTGACGGACTATGGCATGGCCGTGAATCCGGATCATCCGGAGTTGCTGGAAATGCTTAATGGCGCCATCAAACGCGTTAAAACAGACGGAACCTATGACCGAATCTATAAAAAGTGGTTTGGGGAACAGTTGGTGGACTATGGGATCACCCTGGATCAGGCTAAGCGCATTTTTTATGTGCTCCTGGGGCTTATGACCCTATCCATTTTTGCCGCTTTAGTCGTGCGCCAGTGGAATGCGAAGCTGACCAAGGAGGTTCTCCTCCAGACGGAGAAAATCAGGACTCAGGAAGCTGCGATCCGCCAGTATGATAAGATGCAGACCGTCGGTAACCTGGCGGCGGGGATTGCCCATGAACTCAGAAATCCCCTGACCTCCATCAAGACGCTGTCCGAGCTCGTGCCGCTGAAGCGCGACAACGACCGTTTTATTGAGGAGTTCAAGGAAATTGTACCTTCGGAGATCGCGCGGATGGACCAGCTTATTACGGATCTGCTGGATTACGCGCGGCCAAAGGTGCCGGAACCTCGGGAGATCGACCTGGTCAGCCTGGTGGAGAACCTTGAACGGCTTGTAAGGCCGCGGAGTGAGGGTGGGCAGGTGACCATCGGCCACCGTCTTGAGGCTCTATGGGTGTACGCGGACCCCAACCAGCTCAAGCAGATTCTGCTGAACCTGATGCTGAACAGCCTGGACGCGATTATAGGCATGGGCGAGATTGCGAGCGCGGACGAGGGCGGTGAACGGCAGGGGCGGATTGACATTACCAGCGCGCTGATGGGCGAACGCGGCGTGGTGGAGCTGGTGGTTGCAGACAACGGCCCGGGCATGACCGGGGACGAGGCGGCGCGGGCGTTCGAGCCCTTTGTGACCTCCAAGCGCGGCGGGTACGGCTTAGGTCTGCCGATGGTCGAGCAGCTCATCCGCGAGAACAACGGGACCATTTCGGTGGACAGCACGCCTGGGGTTGGAACGCGCATTGTGATGGAGCTGCCGGCGTTTGAGGAGAGGGGGAGTCGGATTTGAAGCGCATATTGATCGTGGACGACGAGCGGACGATTCTGACAGCGCTCCGCTACGCGCTGGAGGATCTTTACGAGATTGACGTAGCGGACAACGCGGAAACGGCGTTTGAGATTTTGGAGGCGCACTCGGTGGATTTGGTGCTGCTGGATCAGCGGCTGGGGGACGTGGACGGGCTGGACGTGATCCGGTCGCTGCACGCCAGGAAGCCGGAGGTCATGATCATTGCTATGACGGCTTACGGCAGCATTGAGGCATCGATTAAGGCCATGCAGAGCGGGGCGTATCACTATGTGACGAAGCCCTTGGACATTCAGAGTTTGACAGTAATGATCAATAAGGCGCTGGAATTCAGGAGCGGTGGGGCTGGCGCTGGGAGTGGCGGCACGGGAAGCGGGGGTGCCGGTCAAAGAGGACTGGGCGGCCCTGGCGGGCCGGAGGACGCCCGGATGCTCATTGCGGACAGCGCGGCTATGCGGTATGTGTTTGATGTGATTGACCGGGTGAAGGATCTGGACATCAATGTCTTGATCACCGGGGAAAGCGGCACGGGCAAAGAGCTGATTGCCCAGGCGATTCATGAGCGGAGCAACCGGGCCAAGCATAGCTTTCAGGCGCTGAACTGCGCGGCGATTCCGCTGAACCTGCTGGAAAGCGAGCTCTTTGGCTATGAGAAGGGTGCTTTTACGGGGGCGCACCAGAAGGTCAAGGGCAAGTTTGAGCTGGCCCACCAGGGGTCTATTTTTCTGGATGAGATTGGAGACCTGGATTTGTCTCTGCAGGCCAAGCTTTTACGGGTCATTCAAGAGAAGAAGGTGACGCCGCTGGGCAGTGAGAAGTCCATCGATGTGAATTTTCGATTGATTACGGCCACAAACCGGAATTTGGCAGAGTCGGTGCGCAAGGGGCTGTTCAGGGAGGATCTTTTTTTCCGGCTGAACGTGGTGGCCATTGAGGTGCCGCCCCTTCGGAAACGGAAAGAGGATATTCCGCTGCTGTGCCAGCACTTTCTGGAGCTGTATTCGAAGCGGTTTGGCAAGGTGGTTTCTGGAATTTCTGCGACGGCCATTGAGGCGCTGGAAGCCTATGATTTTCCGGGAAATGTCCGGGAGCTGCAGAACATCATTGAGCGGGCCGTGGCGCTGTCCATAGATTCCATTATTCAGCTGGCGGATCTGCCGGGGGATATCACGGGGATTTCGGTGTATAAGTCCTCCCGGGAGCTGGTACCGGTGTATGTGGGCGAGCGCTTGGACGAGGTGGAGCGGCGGCTCATAGAGGCAACGCTTTTGTATTGTGAGGGGAATCGCCGCAGGACAGCGAACCTCTTGGGGCTTAGCGAGAGGCATCTCTACAACAAGATCAAGGAGTTTGGGCTTGGGGAAGGGTAGGGGGAAGACAATTTTGTGATTTGGCTTCAACGATTAGGGCATTTTTAAATTAAATTCAATACAAAAGAGCAGGGTGATTAACTCTGCTCTTTTGTATCTCTAATTGAGTAATTTACTTGAGCTCTTCAAGAAGTTTTCTTATTGAATCAATAACCAAATTGAAATTGATTCCGTTCGCGTAAGGATATTTCTTACAATATGAATTCCAAATATGTCTAAGATCTGTGTTTTCCTCAATATCATTCAAATATTTTTTCCAATTGTTCAGATATACTTCAGTGCCACGCTCTTTTGCTTTCTTCCTTATAGCATCTTGCACATCAAGCTGTTTGTAATCCTTATTTCTTAGTATTGACAGTATATAAACATCATAATAATCTCTGGCTCTTGTATTTGCGACATTTCGGGCCAATATTGATTCAATTTTTTCTGACAGAATAGTTTCGATATTATAGGCTTTAATATTTATTGAGCGATCTTCGAACATTAGTTTGAAGCCATATTCTATCTCTCTTGGAATTATTTCATCACCTGTAGTAATGTCTAACTTCATATTGACTGACATATTAAAAAAATGAGCAGTCAACAATGCTCGAAAATCTTCATATTCACCTGTGTTGCGGATATTCTTGATTTCATTTAATTGGAAACTCACATTATCATCGATGTCAATTAATAAAATTGCTTGAACAATTTTTTCTATTTTTTCTCGTGTAACTGGGAATCCTTTTATGGTTGTATCAATGTCTAACGTGCTTCTAAGATTACTCCCTACCAAAGAAGTAATCAAGAAACCACCTTTTAGAATAAAATTATCATGGTAAGGTGATAGAGATATTCGTTCAAGAAGTCTCTCCATCATGTAGTTCTGTAATATTGTATTGGATATCACATTATTTTTCTTTGAGTAATTGTTTATCCAGTCCTTTAATTGCCTTGGACTACTAAACTTCATGCTAGAACCTCCAAGTATTGTCTTACAATATCTTTTACTTTAAATAGCTCCGCGTAAGTCAATAATTTAGAAAAATCATTACCAGGTTCTTTCATATATTGTTTGATTGCAGATAAAACTAGATCTGTGTCTAATTGGTCTTTCTTCTTCAATACATCACAGATCGTTCGTTCTTTATCATAGACACGGATAGGATTGCCAAACGGTGAGTTCATCCTGATTTTACCAATTTCAAAAATGTCTCTCTTTACGTAATAAAACCTGAATTTTTCCTTATCTTTAATAAGTCTTGTGTTATAACCAGATGGAATTGTCAGTTGAAGTTGAAAAGGTGTTCGATTTGTTAATTCATGAAAGTACAATGCCGTTTCATGGGAGTAAACACATTGTTTGCATCTCAATTGAGTAATATAATACACATCTTCAATATAATTTGGATCAATATATATTCCGTGTTCAATTCTTTCAAGATCTCCAGATTGATGGAGTCGCTGCAGGGTCTTGTTATTGATACCTGCTTCAGATGCTTGGCGTGCTTCAATTATGCCGTTGTTAGACCGTAATATTAAATGAATTAAATCTTTGTCATTCATGACTACACACCCTTTTGATATGTCTTTATTGTTAGCATATAAATTAATATATACTAACAATAAAGACTATACAAGGTTGTAATAGAATTAAATATCTTTAGAAGATTAGCCGTTAATCCTTTTCAAATTCAATAAATCCTCGCAGAATGTCAAGGACCTCAGCCAGAATATCATCCGGAACGCGCTCAAAAAAAGTCGCGTTTCTGGCGTTCAAATCCAATGATTTCACTTGTTCACACATTATGACGCCAGTTGTTTTTGTCCGTGAATCCAGTGTTACGTGAAGTGGATAATTCCTCTGCGTATTGGTAATGGGGCAAACCATGGTGAGTTTAGTAAATTGGTTGAAGGTTTTATTGCTGACGACAAGCGCGGGACGTTTTCCCATTTGCTCGTGCCCGGCCTGAGGATCAAACTCGACAAGGACTAGATCGCCATGATCAGGAATATAAGCCATCACAACACCTCTTTGCCTTTTGGTTGTCCGGTATCCCATTCCTCAGAGGGCGCTTCTGCTTCCCCATAGGCGGCAATGCGTTCTTTTAGGGTCATATGCTTATAGAGTGGAATAATGATCAAGTTGCCGTCTTCCACTTTCAACTCGACAGGATCGTTTTCTTTCAAATTAGCTTTTTCCAGGATGGACTTAGGAATTCTAATGGCTTGGCTGTTGCCCCACTTTTGGAGGGTTGTGTACATGGTCATCACCTCTAAGGTTAGTATATACCGCGTATCTACATTTTTCAAGATCCGCCTTTGAATGCGTTAGACATGCGTGCGCCTAAATGAGAACGGTTATCCCAAGCTCTGGCACCAAATTTGTTTTTGTCCGCGTCACCAAAGTAAAACCTGTCCGCGTCCCCAACCTTGTAAGATAGAGATAGGTTAGATAAGCACTTGATGACCGAACGTTCCTTGAAAACTAAGTATATATTGTTCAGATGAATCAGAGGCTCAATTGTTGATGAAAG
>Ga0302240_1000441_pt1 | contig 42696 bp, 37 predicted proteins | sample AAG_UR_His_MG_FD_193538 | JGI IMG/M metagenome (GOLD analysis project Ga0302240, IMG submission 193538) | Enriched activated sludge microbial communities from anaerobic digester in WTTP, New Holstein, Wisconsin, United States - AAG_UR_His | ecosystem: Engineered > Bioreactor > Anaerobic >... | reverse complement strand
AAGGAGGTTGAAAAATGGCCAAGGCCCTTATCATCGGAGCTGGTGGTGTCGCCCAAGTCGTTGTTCACAAATGTTGTCAAAATCCTGACGTATTCGAGGAAATCTGCATAGCAAGCAGAACCAAGTCAAAATGCGACGCTTTAAAAGAGAAGCTCGACGGCGGAAAGACCAAAATTCAGACGGCTCAAGTCGACGCGGATAAAACTGAAGAAGTGATTGAGCTTATTAAACAGTTCGGTCCGGATATTGTTATCAACGTTGCGCTGCCGTACCAGGATCTGACCATCATGGACGCATGTCTCGCTACAGGCGTCGACTACCTGGATACCGCGAACTATGAGCCGCTCGATACGGCGAAATTCGAATATAAATGGCAGTGGGCTTACAGAGAGCGCTTTGAAAAGGCAGGGATCACTGCACTGCTCGGCAGCGGTTTTGATCCGGGTGTTTCCGGCGTCTTCTGCGCTTACGCTCAGAAGCACTACTTTGACGAGATTCACACTATTGATATTCTGGATGCAAACGGCGGAGACCATGGCTATCCATTTGCCACGAACTTCAATCCGGAGATCAACATCCGTGAAATCACAGCGAATGGCCGTTATTGGGAGAAGGGCGAGTTCATCGAGACGCCGCCGCTCTCCGTCAAGAAGGTTTACAACTTTGACGGCATTGGGGAAAAAGACATCTATCTCCTCTATCATGAGGAGCTGGAATCCCTTGCGCTCAATATCAAAGGCATCAAGAAGATCCGTTTCTGGATGACGTTCTCTCAAAACTACCTGACTCACCTCAAAGTTCTTGAAAATGTTGGCATGACGTCTATAGAGCCTATGATGTATGAGGGCAGAGAGATTGTGCCGCTTCAATTCCTGAAGGCGCTCCTTCCGGATCCTGCGTCCCTTGGACCAAGAACGAAGGGCAAGACGAACATCGGCTGCGTCATTCAAGGCATTAAAGACGGTCAGCCGCGTACGTACTATGTTTACAACATGTGCGACCACCAGGAAGCTTACAGGGAAGTAGGTTCACAGGCCATTTCCTATACGACAGGCGTTCCTGCCATGATCGGTGCCATGATGATTCTGAAAGGGCTTTGGAAGAAGCCGGGCGTCTACAACGTCGAAGAGTTCGATCCGGATCCGTTCATGGAAGAGCTCAATAAGCAGGGGCTGCCATGGCATGAAAGCTTTGAGCCGGTCCTGCTCGACTGATCTTGAATGACTGACAGAGGTGCAGAGATTGAAAAATATTGATTTTAACAGCGTTCCAAGTCCGTGCTACGTGGTGGATGAGCGGCTTCTCAGAAGAAATCTGGAGATCCTGGATTCGGTTCAAAAGCGCACAGGCGCTTCAATTCTTCTGGCACTAAAGGGGTTTTCCATGGCGTCCATGCTGCCCGTTGTCGGGGAATACCTGGCGGGAATCACCGCCAGCTCGCTTCATGAAGCGCGCCTTGGCCATGATTACATGGGCAAGGAGGTTCACGCCTATGCGCCGGCATTCATTGAACATGAATTCGAAGAGCTGATGGGGTATTGTGACCATCTGGTCTTCAACTCCTTCGTTCAATGGGAGAAATATCGGGACAGGGTGAAAGCCTACCCGGGCAAGAAGATCGAATGTGGCCTTCGCGTCAATCCGGAGTATTCTGAAATTGAAGTGGAGCTTTACAATCCGTGCGCGCCAAATTCCCGCATGGGGATTACGCTGGACAATTTCCATCCGGAGATGCTGGAAGGCATTGACGGACTCCATTTCCACACGCTTTGCGAGCAAAATTCGGACGCCCTTGCCAGAACTATTCCGGTTGTGGATGAGAAGTTCGGGCCTTATCTGTCGCAGATGAAATGGCTCAATTTTGGCGGGGGGCATCACATCACCCGCGAGGATTATGACATTGAGTCCCTGGTGGAATCCATCCTATTTATGAAAAACAAGTACAACCTTAAGATTTATCTTGAGCCGGGGGAAGCCATTGCACTCAACACGGGCTATCTGGTGTCTACGGTGCTGGATGTCGTCAAGAACGGCATGGATTTGGCCATTCTTGACGCTTCGGCGGCCTGCCATATGCCGGACGTCCTTGAGATGCCGTACCGCCCTAACATCATTGGTGCGGGAAAACCTGGTGAGAAGCCTTACACGTACCGCCTGGGCGGCAATACCTGCCTGTCCGGTGACGTGATTGGGGATTATTCTTTTGATGCGCCTTTAAAGCCTGGTGACCGGTTAGTCTTCATGGACATGGCCCATTACACCATGGTTAAGAACAACACGTTCAATGGCGTTAACCTTCCGTCCATTGCGTCTTACAATGAGACTGACGGGATCAGGGTTCACAGGACCTTCGGGTTCGAGGACTATGTATCGCGGCTTTAGAAGCCCGATTGGTTGTGAAGAATTAAAGTAATAAATAAAGCGTTCTCTTTTCGGCAGTTAAGTTGACCGAAAAGAGAACGCTTTTTTATGTTCTTATCCTTGGCGCATGCGCTACGCCTGACAAGCCTCTTCATACTCTGAAACGAGCTCATCCATGACGGCCTGTACCGTTGAGATTTTATCCAGCTTGAAGGCGTTGTGACCTGCAAAGACCAGGCCTTTGTCGACTTCACCTGTGACGGCTTCAATCAGTTTTTTAGTGATGCAGAATGGTGTTGTGCCGGGATCACAGTGGCTGAGGCAGCGGGTGCAGGCGGTGACTGGAATGCGCCCGGCTTCGAGGCTGCGCGTCATGTCGTTGCGGATCGCGCGGCCGGGGAGTCCAACAGGACTCTGAATAATGACCACATCTTCTTCCGTAGCATCCAGGTACATCTGTTTAAAGGCGTCATCCGCGTCGCATTCTTCTGTAGCGACGAAGCGCGTGGAGATCTGAACACCGGCAGCGCCAAGATCCAAGGCTTTTTTGATGTCGGCGCCGCTGAAGATGCCGCCTGCGGCTATTACGGGAATAGGTTTTTGATAACGGTCCGCAAAGGATTTGACGGCTGCCAATACTTCATCAACTAAGGTGTAAAGGTCTTTGGCCGTGCCTTCCAGTTCTTCACGGGAGAACCCGAGGTGACCGCCAGCGAGAGGACCTTCCACGATGATGGCGTCCGGAACGACCTGATAGCGTCGGTCCCATAACTTGAGCAGCGTCTCTGCGGCTTTGCCGGAGGAGACTATGGGCGCGAACTTGGTCTTTGTGCCCTGAACAAATTCAGGAAGGTTCTTAGGCAGACCCGCGCCTGAAATGACGAGATCGATGCCTTCTTTGACGGCTTCCTTCACAAAATCTGTATACTCACGCGTCGCTGTCAGGAAATTGATGCCGATGATCCCGTGCGGGCTCATGTCTCTTGCTTTTCTGATTTCGTTACGAATCCCTCTGAGGTTGGCTTCCAAAGGGTTGGTCCAAAAATCAGGCTCTCGGAACCCAGGCTGCGCGCCGGAGATGACGCCGACGCCTCCGGCGTTCGCTACGGCAGCCGCCAGTCTGGACATGGAAACGCCAATGCCCATACCGCCCTGAATGACAGGCAGGCGTGCTTCGAGATCCCCAATTTTCAGGGTTGGCAGATTCAATATAATCACACTCCTTATAAAAAAAGGATCAGCGGTTGCCGACCCTGCATGTAGACGATTTCAGTTTCCAACTCTTAATATAGGATAAAAGTTGTTAAAAGTCAATGATAGATATTAGTATCAGGTATCAAAAATGAAAATAAAAACCCGTGGAAACCTTTATTGATCAAGGTCTCCACGGGTGATCCCGCCATAATTTTCTGCAGCTTCAGGTCGCTTTTCTTCGTCGTGCATAAGTTCTGACATATTTACCTACGGTCGAGGAGACGATGAGCCCGCTGGCTATAGCGACTGCAATCATGAACGACTCTGAGCCCTTGGACACCGCTTCGGAAAAATTCTGCAGCATGATCGACTCCATGGTGTAGAAAATCCCATACCCGGGCACAAACGGGATGATGCCCGGAATGATGAATATGGTGGCTGGTTTCCGGAAATGGTTTGCGAGGAGCTCGCCGATCAGACCGACGGTGACTGCGCCGGCAAAGTTTGCGAAAATAATGGTGCCGCCGAGCTGCATGATCAGCGTATAAAGCATCCAGCCCAGCGCGCCGTTTAAGCTGGCTGTCAGCAGATGCCGCCTCGGGATGTTGAAGATGACCGCGAAGCCCAAGGTGGCCAGAAAGGAAGTCAAACCGCTGGTAAACAGTGTCATGGCATCAACCCTCCAAGCAGCAATCTCGAAGCGTTGAGCGTGACGGCGACACCCAGGACCAGCGCTACCGAAATGACAATGGCCTCAGAGGTTCGCGACATCCCTGAAACGTAATCGCCAGAAATGGAATCTCTGACGGCGTTTGTGATGGCGACGCCCGGAACCATGGTCATGATGGCGCCTATGATTATGATGTTCATATCTACCTCAATCCCCAGGAGGACGCAAAGCACGGAAAATGCTATAGAAGCGGCAGCTGCCACCACGCCGCCGAAAATATTGCGCATAAACAGGCTCGCGTCGAGGGCGAACAGGAACTCGGTGACCGCGGCGGTGATGACAGAAGCGATCATTGCGCCTCCGAATTCGACGAACCCGCCATTATACATCAGTGTGAAAAAGCTGCTGCTCACCCCGGCGAACAAAAGTCTGGTCCACAAATTATACTGTGAGGATTTTTTAATGTCGTTCAGCTTGATCTTAGCCTCGGTTACACTCATGTCGCCGGATGAGAATTCCCGGCTCAACTCATTTACTCTGGTGATTCTCATCAGGTCTATCCCGATGCGCTTATTTCTTTCAATATGGCTATAAAGCTCGTTCTCGTATTCTATGGATAAGAAAATTGCGGTAGGAATCACAAAGGCCTGAACGTTGCTGATCCCCCTGGAACTGAGTATGTGCTCAACGGTGCTTTCGGCCCGATAGGTCTCCGCACCGTTCTCAAGCAGGACTCGACCCGCCAGAGAAGCAAAAAGAAGTAACTCCTTGATTTCGTATCGTTCCAGAGCGGGCACCTCCTCAGAAAACTTAATTTGTCGCGTTTGCGTTTTAGAATCGCCTCTTTTTTTACCTCTTGTGTGGCGGTGTTTGAGGCGCTGTGTCGGTGTGTACTTGAGTCCTAAGTGTGATAAACTGTAGTCATCAGACCAGCAGTTGGAGGGCCGGTTCGGCTGGATTCCGACGCAAAGGAGTCAATCCCATTATGTCATGACTGGTTAAATGGATGCAATAGTCATTTGCTTAAATAATCATTCAAGGAAAGGCGGTTTAGCCGATGGTTCCCAATCCTCCACCCAAGCAAAAGTCCATCTTTGGACTTGAAAGAAATATCTTTTTTATTGGACTTACCAGCTTTCTCACGGATACGACGACCAAAATGATCTATGCGGTCATGCCGCTGTTCTTGTTGTCACTGGGCGCCACCAAAATCGAATTGTCCCTCATTGAAGGGATCGCAGAGAGCACCGCGTCTGTCCTGAAAGCTCTGTCAGGCTGGTGGAGTGACAAAATCAGAAAAAACAAGCCCTTTATGCTTGTGGGCTATTTGTTCACTGCGGCCTTATCCCCGCTTTTCGCCTTTGCGTCCTCACCGTTTCATGTGCTTGGCATCCGCTTCGCCGAACGGGTAGGCAAGGGCATTCGCACTGCACCGAGAGACAGCCTGATCGCAGCCTCCTCAGAGGAGGGCGGGCGGGGAAAGGGCTTCGGTTTTCATAAGGCTATGGACAACAGTGGCGCGATCCTTGGTCCGCTTCTTGCGGCAGGGGTGCTGCTCCTGTTTCCGGGGGATTATCGCAAAGTCTTCGTATTCGCTGCAATTCCAGCGGCCTTTGGCGTGGTCTCCATCCTGGTCTTCGTTAAGGAGTGCCGGCAGATGGAAATGCAGAAACTGGGCAAGATTCATCTGCGGGATTTTTCAGGGCGCTATTACATGTTCTTGAGCATTGTCTTTATCTTTACACTGGGTAATTCCACGGATGCCCTGCTCCTCGTCAAGGCAGGCGACGTAGGCGTCCAGGCGGGCTGGATCCCAATGCTTTACTTGGCCTTTAACGGTGTCTCGGTGGTTTTTTCAGTGCCGGCCGGAATTCTCTCGGACCGAATTGGCAGAGAGCGATTGATCATTGCCGGTTATTTGCTTTATTCGGGGATTTATTTTGGATTTGGCCAGGTGGTCAAGGTTCCTTCAGTCGTGATGCTTTTTGCGCTCTATGGGCTCTATAGCGCCTTAACGGATGGGACACAGAAGGCAATGGTTTCAGATCTTGTCAAGCGAGACGTCCGTGGTACGGGTCTGGGACTTTACAACAGCCTGGTTGGGATCACGCTGCTGCCGGCAAGTCTGATCGCAGGCTATCTCTATGATCGCGTGGACAACCAGGCGCCGTTTTATTTTGGTGCAGGCATGGCAATGCTGGCAGCACTGCTCATGATAGGGTTTTATCTGTGGTTCAGACCTGAAGAAAACAGAAGAAATGCGGATTAAGTCGAAAAAATGCGGTTAAAGGCAAAATTTTCTTTGTGGAGGTCCTTTGAAGGGCGGGCGTCGACATAGAAAAAACTTTACATTCAAAATTTCTGTGATAAAATTTCTTTGGATGGCAGCCTGCGTGCGCCATACCTTTTATGAAAGACCTGAAATGCTGGAAAGACCTTAAAACTGCTCAGAGCCAGCGCGGCCAGAGACAGACATCGTGATTCAATCGCCTTTTTTGGCGTGCGGCTCGTCCTGTTCTGGGGCGGGTCATTATTGTGTTTTTGGGTAAGAATGAGTTAAGAAACTCGGTGTCAGCGGCCTTAGGCCTATCGACCCCCGGTTTCACTTTTAGGAAATTGGTGTCAGACACCATCTTCCGCACGTTGAAAGGATGAGTGTTTCCATGAGAATCGGGATCATAGGTGCAGGCAAGGTCGGGACGTCCTTTGGTCTTTTCTTAAAAGACCGGGGTGAGACCATCACGGGCTATGCCAGCAGGACTTACAGTTCAGCCTGCGAAGCCGCTGCGCTGACGGGCAGCAAGCCTTTCCTGGATCCTTTGGAACTGATCCGAAACTCGGAACTCATTTTTCTCACGGTGGTGGACGATCAGATAGAACCGCTGGCAGCGGCGCTGGCGGCAAAGGTTGTCAAAAGCGCTTTGAAAGCCGCTCCTACGGCTCCTTATTATCCTATCTTCGTCCATATGAGCGGCGCCCATAGTGTCATGGCCCTTGAACCGCTGGCGGCCGCCGGTTTTGAAACGGCGACGCTGCATCCGCTGCAGTCGGTATCTGAAATTGAGCGTGCCAGAAACGCCTTTGGTGATTCGCTCTTTACGGCTGAAATAACTCCGGGAGGCAGCTTTGAGGGTTGGCTGGCGACCATCGGCATAAGCTTTGTTAGGATTGAGGCGGGAAACAAAGCGCTGTATCATGCCGGGGCGGTATTTGCCTCAAATTTTGTGGTGACAGTGCTGGACGCAGCGATTCAATTGTTTGAACAGATTGGTTTTACCGAGGAAGAGGCCAGACGCGGACTGATGCCGCTGGTGTACGGGAGCGTGGAAAATGTGGCGCGCTCAGGCGCGGAGAGGGCGCTGACGGGACCAGTCGCCAGAGGGGATGTCGCCACGGTGGCTAAGCATCTGGAGGCGCTGGGTGCCCTGGATGACCTGGACAGCGGAGTTTTGCCGGACGCGGCAGCGCTCTATAAGTCCCTTTCCAGGGCAACGCTGTCGCTGGCAATGCGATATAAACTGACCAAGGACCCAGGGGCGGCGGCCGAGCTGAAGGCCTTGCTCGCGAAGGAGGATACCAAGCGTGAAGGATAAAAAATTTACAGTGAGTGATCTCAAAGCTTTTAAAGCCCGCGGCGAGAAAATCGCTATGCTGACTGCCTATGATTACAGCATGGCCAAACTGTTGGATGATGCCGGCGTAGACAGCTTGCTGGTGGGGGACTCTCTGGGCATGACCATGCTGGGCTACGAAAATACCCTTCAAGTGACTATGGAGGACATGATCCATCACACCAAGGCCGTGCGCAGAGGAACGAAAAACGCCTTTCTTATTGCGGACATGCCGTTTCTCTCCTATCACGTCACGGTTGAAGAGGCGGTTCGAAATGCCGGGCGCTTTGTTCGGGAGGCTTTGGTGGACGCGGTGAAAGTCGAGGGCGGCGTTGAGATGGCGGAGACCATCAGGGCAATTGTCAGAGCTCAGATTCCGGTCGTCGCGCATATTGGGCTGACACCGCAGTCGGTGAACGTTTTTGGAGGTTTCAAGGTCCAGGGCAAGAGCCTCGATCAGGCGAAAAAGCTAATTGAGGACGCGCTGGCGGTTCAGGAAGCGGGGGCGTGCGCGATTGTGCTGGAATGCATCCCTGCAAAGTTGGCAAAGGTAATAAGCGAAAAGCTTGAAATTCCAACGATTGGCATTGGCGCCGGCCCGGACTGCGACGGCCAGGTGCTGGTCATCCAGGACATGATTGGGATGTTCAAGACCTTTACGCCGAAGTTTGTGAAGCGGTTTGCCGGTGTCGGCGAGCAGATTGAGGCGGCGGCTGAGGCTTATATTCGCGAGATCAACAGCGGCGCGTTCCCGGGGCCGGAGCACACCTTTGGCATGGATGACGAGGTGCTTGAGAAGCTCTATTAGGAGTCCCAAGGCTTTTTCCGATGGTTGTAGATCTCAAAAGTCGAAGCAAATTGAAATTCAGGCCGGATGGGCCCTTTAAATTGGAGGAATGCCAAAATGGAAGTGGTTAAAAACCCCCGCGTCTTGACGCAAACCCTGAAGACGCTGAAAAAAGAGGGAAAATCGGTTGGGCTGGTGCCTACAATGGGCTACCTGCACGAAGGTCATTTGTCCTTGGTGCGGGAGGCGCGCCGCAATAATGAGATCGTTGTTGTCAGCATCTTTGTGAATCCGACACAATTTGGACCCAATGAGGATCTGGCTAGCTATCCGAGGGATTTTGAAAGGGATTCGTCACTGCTAGATGAGGCGGGGGTGGATTATATTTTCGCGCCGGAGGTTCACGATATGTATCCACACGGGTATGCCACTTATGTGGATGTGGAAGGTGAACTGACGGGCAGACTTTGCGGGGCCAGCAGACCGGGACATTTTCGCGGCGTCGCAACGGTGGTCAGCAAACTGTTTAATATTGTTGCACCAGAACGCGCTTATTTTGGAATCAAGGATGCCCAGCAGGTCGCAGTTATCAGGCGCATGGCCATGGACCTCAATTTTGATCTTGAAATTGTGGCTTGCCCAATCGTTCGAGAAGCGGATGGCCTTGCCCTCAGCTCCCGAAATGTCTATCTCAGCGAGGCTGAGCGTGTGGATGCTTTGGTGTTGTCTCAAAGCCTGTTTATGGCCCGAGATATGATTGCTTCCGGAGAACGCAGCGCTGAAGCCATCCGCAGGGCAATAGCGGATCGTATTGGAGCTGTGTCTTCTGCGGTCATTGATTACATCGAGATAGTGGATGCAATGACCTTGGCGCCGGTGGACGTCATGTCAGGGAAAATCCTGATTGCGCTGGCGGTCAAGGTAGGAAAACCCAGGTTGATAGACAACCTTCAGATTGAGGTGAACTAAAATGATGCTTAATATGTTCAAAGCAAAAATTCACAGGGCAACGGTCACGGAGGCCAACCTGAATTATGTTGGAAGTATCACCATAGACAAGCTTCTTCTGAAGGCGTCCGGTATTTTGCCTGGCGAGCGCGTTCAGATCGTGAACAACAATAATGGCGCGCGCCTGGAGACTTATGTCATTGAAGGTGAGGCCGGTTCCGGTGTTATCTGCCTGAATGGCGCCGCTGCAAGACATGTTCACGTGGGCGATAATGTGATTATTATAGCTTACTGCTGGATTGATGCGGAGGAAGCGAAGACTTTTAAGCCGTCTGTCGTCTTCGTCAATGACAAGAATGCCATTAGCGAGATCACAGATCATGAGACGCATGGGGAAATAATGTAAAGCTGTGACGTGCACAAACAAAAGTGGTCCCGCCTGACAGAGAGCTTGCTCTCTGCCGGGCGGGACCACTTTTGTTTGTATAGGGCGGAGCCCGATACCGAAGCGCAGCCTGCGGCCATACGGAGTGTGGCTGTGGGCGAAGCGAGGTGCACGTCGGGTAGAGTAAGGAGGTATCTTACGATAGGGCGGAGCCCGATACCGAAGCGCAGCCTGCGGCCACACGGAGTGTGGCTGTGGGCGGAGCAATAGGCGCCAGCCGCGAGGTGCACGTCGGGTAGAGTGAGGAGGTATCTTACGATAGGGCGCAGCCCGCGACCGAGCGAAGCAATGGTCGCGTTTGAGGTGTAACTAGGTGTCTGACACCGAGTTTCTGAAGCTCTGGCACCATTTTTGAAACTGTCCGCGTCCCCAAAAAAAAGAAAAAGGGCCGAATTTGGCCCTTTTGTCATTAATGCGGGTGCTTTATCTCATGGTGGTCATGCGCATGATCATGCTTGTCTTCATGATCCCGATCTCTGGCGCAGTCGCGGGCTGTGCCCACCAGAATATCAAGGGCGTGCTCAAGGGACTGAAGCAGAACCTCGAGATTCTCAGCCACGGCTTTTGGGCTTCCGGGAAGGTTGACAATCAGCGTTCTTCCTCTGATTCCGGCGGCAGCGCGAGAGAGCATACCGCGTGGCGTGATCTCCATGCTGCGTCGGCGCATGGCTTCAGGGATGCCTGGGACTTCCCTGTCAATAACATCTTTTGTCGCCTCAGGTGTAAAATCTCTTGGCGAAAAGCCGGTGCCGCCGGTGGTCAGGATGAGGTCGATCTCCCCTGAATCACTGAGGTGTCTCAAATGTGCCGCGATTTCATCCCGTTCATCTGCCACAAGGATGGACTTCGCAATCTCGTAGCCTTCTGTCTGCATAGTGGTGCGGATCAGGTCGCCGCTGGCGTCTTCACGTTCACCCTTGGCGCCTTTGTCGCTGGCGGTCAGAACAGCTATGCGGTATGCGGTTTTTGTAGACATAAAAAGCCTCCTTAAAAGGTGAAAAGCGATATGGTTTATTTTGAGCGAATAGATAATTTAATTTCATGTCTATTATACCTTACGTTGTCCAAGTTTTTTAAGAAAATTATATGGTCGGTGAACGTGGCTCAAAGGTTATCGTTGAACAGTTTGTCAACTGTACATAAGTGATCGCTATATTTTTTGGAGAATAACGCCTTTACATTCTCGCGTACCTATAATAAAATTCTATTAAAGTTGAACTAGATTAATATAATTCTATTAAAAAAATTCGGATGTCTGCGGCTGATGCCTTTGACCTCCGTTAACATCAAATGTATAAGGAGGTTCTCACTGTGAAGCCCATTCGTCCGCTGATCGAAATTGAAGAAGCTAAGGCTATCATACGCAAATGTTTTTCTGAGCGCCCGGTCAAAACAGAACGCGTCACCTTGTTTGAGGCGTTGGGCCGGTATCTCGCAAGCGATTTGGTTGCGGATCAGGACATGCCGCCGTTCGATAAATCTACAGTAGATGGCTATGCGGTTAAAACTGAAGTGCTCGCACAGCAGTCTGGAGACCGGTATACTCTTATAGAAGGCATGCCGTCTCTCAAACTGATTGGCGAAGTCATGATGGGTGCTGAAGCGAAACTGCCTAATAATACTGAAGAAGATAACTGTGTCTACATCCCGACAGGAGGTTTTTTGCCCGATGGTTATGACGCGGTAGTTAAGATTGAAGAGACCATCCAACATGGTGACCGAATACTTTTCAAAAACATTATAAAAACGGATCAGCCGAATACTTTCCATTTACTCTCCCTTCAACCCGGCAGCAACATTATCCGAAAAGGCGAAGATGTCAGGGGTGGCGAAAAAATCATCAAACGCGGCAGGCGACTGACCCGCTATGATCTTGGCGTACTTGGCATGCTGGGCTTCAACGAAGTTGAGGTCATCGTGCCGCCGAGCCTGTCCATCGCCACAACCGGCGATGAGCTGGTGGACATTGATGCCCCTCTCAGCCCGGGAAAAATCAGGGATATCAACGGCACGGTACTCGCAGGTATAGCCCGGGAGTGGGGACTTGGGCCGGTAAAGCTGACACGCCTCGAAGATACCTACGAAGCGGTTGAGAATTACATCAAGAGCGAAATCGACCAATGCGATCTTTTGATCACCTCCGGCGGCAGCAGCGTTGGCAAGAAGGACTACATCCCGGCGGTCGTTGAAAACTTGTCGGATGAGGGACTGCTCTTTCACGGCATGAATATCAAGCCCGGAAAACCTATTGGCGTCGCCGCAATGAATGGGAAGCCAATCGTCTTGCTCCCCGGGAATCCTGTCTCTACGGTCGTCGGATTCATTGTGCTTGTCAGTGAGCTGATCAATCAGTTTGGCTTTGACATTCAGCATCCCTTTTGCTACGCTGGACTGAAAGAGTCCATCGGCCCGGAAGACGGGCGGACGACCTTTCACATGGTCAGACTCACCGAAGGTGAGGGGGCAATGACGGCCATGCCGCTCAGGGGGAAATCCGGTCTGATCACCTACATTGCCAACGCGGATGGCTATGTCATAGCGCCGCTGGATGGAGGTACGGTTGAGGCTGGAGAGCAGGTCAAGGTGTTTTTACTTTAATGGCTTTAACCGGTCGAATTTGGCGGCTTGACCACCGGAGTAATCAGATGGGAGGTGTCCCGTGCAGGACGCTTATGGAAGGACTATACGCTATTTGAGGATATCGGTGACGGACCGCTGTAATTTGCGCTGCCGTTATTGTATGCCTCCATCGGGGATGCCGGCGAAGCTGGACCATGATAAAATCTTAAGGAACGAGGAAATTGTCGAAGTGGCCCGCGTAGCGGCAAGTCTTGGCATCGACAAGATCCGTTTGACAGGTGGGGAACCTCTGGTCAGAAAAGGCATTGTCGAGCTGGTGGCGGAGCTCGCGGCCATACCAGGCATTAAGGACCTGGCCATGACGACCAACGCCGTGATGCTGGACACTATGGCAGAACCGCTGCAGGCAGCAGGCCTGCGGCGCATCAACGTGTCGCTGGATACGCTGAACCCTGAGCGCTTCAAAGAAATGACCCGTGGCGGCGACCTCGCCCGGGTACTGAAAGGTCTCGAAGAGGCTGAGCGCGTAGGCATATGGCCCATCCGCGTCAACAGTGTCCTGATTGGCGGAGAGAACGAGTCCGAGATTCGGGAAATGGCTGAGCTCACACGAAGCAAAGGCTATGACGTCCGGTTCATTGAACTGATGCCTATAGGCGAAGCCGCAGCCTGGACGGAAGAGCATTTTATTTCCACGGACCGGGTTCTGGAGATCCTCCCTGAATTGGTACCGGACATAGCAAAGGCCCATGACGGACCGGCGCGCTATTTCAGATTACCGGGGGCAAGTGGTCGAATTGGCTTGATTCAGCCCATTTCCTGCAACTTCTGTGCGGACTGTGACCGCATCCGTTTGACGGCAGACGGCAAAATTAAGCCTTGCCTGCATTCTGATAAAGAGATTGATTTACTCGCGGCGCTGCGTGCCGGTGAGGACCTTGTTCCAATCATCCGAGAGGCCGTCGGGCTCAAACCGGAAAAGCATCACATGGAAGAAAGTGATTATGTGCCAATTGTTCGCGGCATGTATAAAATAGGAGGATAACATGGCGAAAATCAGATCTGTCAACATCAGCGAAAAGAAGGGCACAATCAAAACGCGCATTGAATCTGGACGTTTCGAGCTCAACCTGGGACTGGTGGGCGACGCGCACAGTGGTTCATGGCACAGAATGGTCAGTCTTTTGGCTGAAGAGAGCATTGAAAAGGTCAGAAAGATGGGTCTGCCTGAGCTGAAAGCCGGCGATTTCGCCGAAAATCTGACGACGGAGGGCATTGTCCTCCATACCCTGCCCATTGGTACCAAGCTAAGAATTGGTCAGACGCTCATAGAGGTCACCCAGATTGGCAAGGAATGCCACGCGGGATGCGAAATCCGTAATAAAGTTGGAGACTGCGTCATGCCGCGGGAAGGGATCTTCTGCAGGGTGCTTGAGGCAGGGGACGTTAAAGCGGGCGATGATATTACCGTTGAGATGGAAGGGCTTAAAAAACTATAATACTGAACAGGGCGGGAGCCCTGTTTTTTTTGAGTGAAACTGGGTGTTTGATACCCGATTTGCCTTCATTCCTTTTTATTGGCGTACATAGCTCAACCTATGGTAAAATTAAACCGGCAAAATCATCTCTTTAGATCTGGAGGTCAACATGACTGAATATAATAAGAATCTTGACTACTACGAAAACCGGGCCGCGGAAATGACAGGCAAGCTGCTGGAAAAGCTGGACACACAGGAGGTCAGAACCATGGCGAATCTGTGTGAACTCACGAGCTTTAAAATTGGCGGCCCGGCGGATCTCTTGATAGAGCCGGCTTCATTAGAGGCTGTCGCCGCTGCCCTTGAGCTTTTGAAAAAAGATGCATTCCCCTTCATGGTCATTGGCAACGGGAGCAATCTCCTGTTCTCGGACAACGGGTATCGCGGGGCAATACTTAGAATCGCAGACAATCTGACAAACGTTGAGATTGAGGACACACAGGTGACCGCTGAGGCGGGGATTCTGCTTTCAAAGCTGGCCAATCAGCTGCTGGACAAAGAACTCGCGGGCTTCGAATTTGCTTCCGGCATACCAGGCACCCTGGGCGGCGCGGTCTATATGAACGCCGGCGCCTATGATGGTGAAATGAAAGATGTGGTGGCGTGGGCAGAAGTGCTGATGCCTGATGGGAAGGTCGAAAGACTGACCAATGCTGAACTGGGTTTTTCGTACCGTCACAGCCGAATTATGGAGGCCGGCGGGATTGTCCTGCGTGTTGGTCTTGAGCTTAACCGGGGTATGTATAAGGATATCAAGGCGAAGACGGACGATCTGACCGAAAAGAGAACCTCAAAGCAGCCTCTCGAAAAAGCAAGTGCTGGCAGTACGTTTAAACGGCCGGCGGGATATTTCGCGGGAAAACTCATTGAGGACGCTGGTCTGAGAGGGCTTTCCTACGGAAAGGCTCAGGTGAGTCCAAAGCACTGCGGGTTTATTGTCAATAACGGTGGCGCGACGGCAGAGCAAGTGCTCCATCTCATCAATGTGGTCCGGAAAACGGTGCGGGATACCTATGGGGTCGAGCTTGAGCCAGAGGTACGCATTATTCCGGAATTTCCGGAAGTTCCAGAAATTCCGGTTTAGGGTGAGTGGTGGACTGTGGAACTATCGGCAAAATTCTTTGGAAATAGCCTGGAAACCGCATTGTCGCCTCATGAGGAGGGACTGAACGTGATCAGAATTTACGCAGATTATCATACACACACCACTTACAGCGACGGCAAGGGCTCCATTGAGGACAACGTGCGGGCGGCTGTGGCAAGGGGACTCAAAATCCTGGCCATCAGCGACCACGGACCCCAGCATCTGACCTATGGCATCAAACGGAAAAAATATGCGGAGATGCGGGGAATCATTGACGAAATGAATGCCAAGTATCCCATGATCCAGACAATGCTTGGTCTAGAGGCCAATATCATGGACGCGGACGGGCGGCTGGACGTGGACGAGGGCATGCTGCGCATGGCAGACGTGCTGCTCGCGGGCTATCACTTTGGGAGTCTCAGCGGCGATCTCAAGGGCACCAGCGCCCTTCACAGGCTCAACTTTGAGGGACGGCTGTCCAGCAAAGCGGCGCAGAAGGCCAAAGAACTGAACACCAAGGCCATGATCAAGGCTATGCATAACTACGACATCAAGATCCTGACCCACCCGGGCGCCAAAGGGGCTATTGAGATCATGTCTGTGGCGGAGGCGGCCATTGCAACCCATACGGCGCTGGAAATCAATGCGAACCGCCACGGACATCTGACTCTTGAAGATTTGCTGCTGCTGCGAAGCAGCGCTTGTCTGTTCGCTATCAATTCGGATGCCCACCGCCCTGAAATGATCGGGCGCTTCGAGCCGGCCATAGAGCGGGCGCTCAGGGCGAAGATTCCGTGCAGTAGGATTATAAATTGCCTCAAGTCAGAAGACGAAGACGAAGTCAAAGCCGAAGCGCCTGAGGGTGTTAAAGGATTGGAAAAGGCGGGTGAGGTCTTATGGCGGTGAGTCCAGGCGCTGCTATGCGCTACGTCATAGTCACAGGCTTGTCCGGGGCCGGCCGCAGTCAGGCCATGAAGGCTTTTGAGGACATGGGCTGGTACTGTGTTGACAATATGCCGCCTGCGCTGATCCCGCAGTTCGCGGAGCTGGTGAAGAACCAGTCGGAGCCAATTGAGCGAGCGGCCCTGGTCGCGGACATACGGGGCGGGCGCTTTTTTGACGATCTCGAAAATGGAATTGAGGGCCTCAGACAGACCGGGGCCTCCGTGCAGATCCTCTTTTTGGAGGCTTCGACGGCGGAGCTGATCAAGCGGTTCAAGGAAACCCGGCGCACGCATCCCATCAATCCAACTGGGAGTATCGCGGCCGGCATAGAAATGGAACGGGAGCGCCTGGAGGCGATTCGCGCCAGTGCAGATAAGATCATCGATACGACGCAGAAGACCATAGGCCAGTTCAGGACTGAGATTCAGAAGGCCTTTGAGCCGGAGGAGATCGAGGACAGCATGAGCATCTCGATTCAGACTTTTGGCTTCAAGCGCGGGATCCCCCTGGACGCCGACCTGGTCTTTGACGTGCGAATGCTGCCGAATCCTTTTTACATTGCCGAGCTCCGGAACCTGACGGGCAATGACGCCGAGGTTCAGAACTACGTCATGAAATTTCAGGACAGTCTGTCCTATTACGAGCGGCTTCTCGACATGGTCGAGTTCCTTATTCCGCTGTGCATCAAGGAGAAGCGGGCTCAGCTCGTGGTGGCGATTGGCTGCACCGGCGGCCAGCACCGCTCTGTGACCTTTGGAAACTTGCTGGCGCATACGCTAAAAGAGCGCGGCAGAACGGTGGCAGTGTACCATCGGGAGCTGAGCGGTCAATGATCAGGGCGCCAGAGATTAAAAAATTTGAGCCGATGGTTCCGCGATCAGACCTCAAAATCGTGGCGATCGGGGGCGGCAGCGGGCTCTCGATTTTGCTGCGGGGACTCAAGCAAGTGACGCGGGACGTCGTGGCGGTCGTCGCCATGTCGGATGACGGCGGCGGTTCCGGCGTCCTTCGGGAGGATCTGGGCATGCTGCCGCCGGGTGATATCCGAAGCTGTATTGTCGCGCTGGCCAACCAGGAGCCGGTCCTGTTGGACTTGCTCAATTACCGCTTCAAAGAAGGCAACCTCAGCGGCCAGAACCTGGGGAACCTGATGATTGCAGCCTTGAGTGACATTTCCAACAGCTTTGAGGAAGCGATCCGGCTGATCCACGAGATATTTGCCGTGACAGGCCGCGTCCTCCCGGTGACGCTGGAGGACGTGCGCTTGAAGGCGATGCTGTCGGATGGTTCCGTGGTGGAGGGGGAATCGAAGATTCCGATTCAGTCCGCCGCGGCGGGCCTCAGGATTGAGCGGATTTCCATGGTGCCGGAAAAACCAAAAGCGCTGGATGAGGTGCTGACGAGCATAGCCGAAGCGGATGTCATTGTGATGGGGCCAGGGAGTCTCTACACCAGTATTTTGCCAAATCTGTTGGTAGATGGCGTTTCGGAGGCTATTCGAAAGACTGGCGCGCCGAAAGTTTTTGTGGTCAACCTAATGTCCCAAAGAGGCGAGACGGATGGCTATGGCTTGTCCGATTACTATAAAGCCCTTGAGGCCCACGCCGGTCCGGGTCTTGTGACTCACGTGCTGTTCAACAATGCCATCATTGATGAGTCCATAGTCGCACGGTATGAAGCAGAGCGGGCTTCACCGGTTCGGATGACTGCCGCGGACAAGGCTTATTTTGAGGATCGGGGCATAGAGATTTTGCTGGACGACTTTGTTGAAGTGGTGAAGGGCTACATACGCCACGATGCGCTAAAAGTCGCGCAGCGCTTGGAAGCTCTGGTGGATATTAAGATTTACCATCATGGAGAGTAAGTGATTCCATGGTGATTTTGTGAAGTTTGAGTCGGTGCCTATAGTTGGGCGCCGGCTTTTTTTTGTTGGATGATCGTTAAAATTGAGGGGGGGTAGAGACATTGAATCTGGTAAATTTTAATGAAATGAGTTATAAATGACTTATTTTGAAGTGGGGCTGTTTTGAAAATAATGGTCTCACCATCTTGAGAACTGAGTTTTTTAAGCAGGTTGACGTCAGTTGTGAGGCTCTCTATATAGTTCTGTCATTGAAAATAAGTCGTTTATAACTCGATTTAAAGGGAACTGGCGCATAATTGAGCAATATCAAGGTGTTGGATTACTTGGGAAATGAGTTGAAATTGACTTGAATTATATTTTGAATATTGAATATCTTGAGTAAGCAGTGAGTGTTGCCTCTAACTTTGAAAATTTCAGATCTTCATTTGCCGGTTATGAGTGAGTTATCATAGATAATGTCATAAAATTACATTTATAGTTTGGCATAGAAATTGCTTATTAATATAATGAGTCACTTCAGAAACTGTAAGATAGAGATCCGCCAATAGAGGATCAGGGAGGAAGTCACGTGCAAAATAATTCAACACCTATAAAACTTGAACGCTCCATCAGCTTCACCGGATTCCTGGGCATGGGCATAGGCTGTGTGTTTGGCTCCTCCTGGCTACTGATGACCGGGATCTGGATGACGGCGTCCGGTGGACCGGTCAACGCGCTGCTGGCCTTTATCCTTGGCCTTTTGATGCTTCTGGTTATGGCTTCTTCCTATACCAGGATCATGCCAATGTTCCCGGAAGGCGGGGGGGAGATGCATTACGCAGGCCGGGCTTTTGGCGCTCGCATAGCGCTCGTCGCGGGATGGTGCGGGTTTCTTGTCAACGGCGTGATCTGCGCCTGGCAGACACTGGCTATAGTCAAAATGCTCTATGTACTCTTTCCGGTGCTTGAAGGCCAAAATGTCCTTTATGCTGTTGGCGGCCAGCCGGTAACGCTTTGGGCTGTCCTGATCGGAGTCGCCCTTGTCTTTGGTATCGCATGGATGCAGTATCGAGGCACAAAATTTTTTTCGAGGGCTCAAGTCGTCCTTATAGCGATCGTCATAACCATGGTGGTTGGAGCCTTTATTGCTGGTATGCTTTTCTTTGATCCTAATAATTTATCACCTCTGGCTGTCAAGTCGACGTTTGACGGTACAATCTCACTGCTGGTACTCCTGCCCTTCTCCATTGCCGGCTGGGAAAACATCTCAAAAGGCGTGGAGGAGGCCAGCGCGAGCCTCAGCGTCAGGCGGATTGGTCAGGCCATGATGCTGTCAATCCTCATTTCCACCTTATTGTATGGTGCGCTGCTGTTCCTTCAGGCGGGGCTGATGCATTGGCAGGAGATGGCATCGACGTCCATTCCTTTTTCGGACAGCTTGGTTAGACTTACCGGTGTGCCTGCTTTTAAAGGCATCCTGCTGTCAGCCGCTGTTTTCAATATTATAGGCGTTTTTAACGGCATGTTCTTTGGTGCGGTACGGTCCTTGTATGCCCTGGGGAAGGCAGGTCTGATTCCCCGGTGCTTTGCCGCGGTTCATCCTGTTTACAAGACCCCGGTCAATGCAATTCTGTTTGTTGCACTTGTCGTTGCCATTACCCCGTTTGTAGGAAGCGCGGTATTTGCAGCTCTCGTCAACTTAGCTGCGTTTTTCTACATCCTTTTGTGGGGCTCGACTGTATTTTCCGCCCATCACCTCAGAAAGCGTTCTGCCGATGGTCAGCCACAGTCCTTCCACGCAAAAATCCTCGACTTCATGGGAATTGGCGTGGTGGTCTTCCTCACACTTGCCATGCTGCTTCCATTCAGCCCAGGCGCCCTTCAATGGCCTGCGGAATATGCGCTGCTGGTGTTTATGATTGGCTCAGGCTTTCTGTTTTATGCCGCACGTCCTAAAGCTGAGAGCATTCACGGCAACGAGGCTGCGGACAGCCTTTGAGTATTCAGACAGAGCAGGTGGACGTGGAAGAAGGTGTCTGACACCTTCTTCCAACTTCTCCATACATTCTGCCAATGATAAAGACGTGGGAATATTTAGTAGGCGTTCTCAAGGCAATTGAATGAATAAATGATAGCAAAATAAGGGAAGAGGAAGATGGGTGTGATTTGGCCCGTCTTCCTCTTCCCTTATACTATTGGGGTCTGATTGACTTATTCCATATATTTTCTGTATAGCCGGCTTGCCTTGCTCTGTGAAATGTGAAGCGCTTTCGCGGCCTTGTAGGAGCTTCCGAAATGCTCGAAGGCTTTCAAAATCAAAGTTTTTTCAATCTCTTCGAGAGCGATGTCCAGCGGTGGAAGCTCTGACTGAGCTGGGTCCAGCGGCACGAGTGCGTCCCGGAATAAGTGCATTGGGAGATCATGTGGTTCAATGACTTTTCCCGGGACGGTGACGACCAGCTGTTCTATGACGTGCTGAAGCTCTCTGACGTTTCCCGGCCAGCGGTAATTCTGGAGGATTTCCAGGCAGTCCTTGGACATTTCACGATTTAGTTTATATTCTCTGTTGTATTTGTTCAGGAAAAGGGTGGCCATGGCTTTCAAATCTTCTTTTCTGTCACGGAGCGGCGGAATCTGAAGGTCGACGACTTTTAGGCGGTAATAGAGATCCTCGCGAAAATTCTTTCCTTTGACGAGGGACATCAGGTCTGCGTTTGTGGCTGAAATGATTCGAACGTCAATGGATTTGGACTTGGTGGATCCCACAGGAATAAACCGCTTGTCCTGGATGAGCTCCAGGAACTTGGCCTGCAGCGGCAGCGGCACGTCGCCAATTTCGTCCAGGAAGAGCGTGCCGCCGCTCGCCAGTTCCACTAAGCCGACTTTTCCTTTTTTGTCCGCTCCGGTAAACGCGCCGGCGACATAACCAAAGAGTTCAGATTCCAGCAAGTTGGGCGGAATGGCGGCGCAGTTGATGGTGATGAAGGGACCGTCCTTTCGTGTGCTTTTGGAATGGATGTATTTCGCCAGGATGCTCTTTCCTGTGCCGGACTCTCCCGAGATCAGGATGGTGGAGTGAATGGATGACAGGCGGTCGATCATGTCAACAATGGATTTCATCTTGGAATTGTTGATGATGAGGTTCTCTGTTTCTCTCAACTCGTTTCGTCTGAGTTCGTCGATTTCATTTTTGTAGCGAATCATTTGCTCTTTTGTGTGCTCAAGATCAGCTTTGATGGCTTCCATCTCAGTGACGTCCCTGCAGTTTTCGACGATTAAGTTGATATTCCCGTTTGCGTCAAAGGAGGGGGTTGCCGTAATCAGGAGGGTTTTGCCCATCTTCGTCTTCTGGCGGATGCTGATTTCTTTTTTTTGCTCAATGACCATAGGCAAAGGGGATTGGTCGCAATATTGGTTATCGAGGAGGAAGCTGATATGCTTGCCCATGATTTCTTCGCGCGTCAGACCATAGTTGGACTCGAAGGTTTTATTGCAGTAAACGGCAAAGCCGTCGCCGTCTGTGACGTAAATTTCGTCATGGGAGGCTTCGAGGATGGCAATATAAAAGTCGGCGTCAAACTGATTCACAAGAATCACTCCAGTTGTGTAATAGGTAATGTGATAACATAACTAGTTTAACATAGTGACGGATCAATGTGTAAGGGTTGGCCATGATAGATAGGATATAGGAATGGCGTGGAAACTAATAATGAATGAAGCGCGGATTTTGTATTTCGTTTTCATTACGGTGTCAGTCCCCAAACTCAACTCGGTGACAGACACTGTAATAATTTTTGTCCCTGACACCAGTCTCTAAATCCAATTGATCCGCATGGGGCACCACATTTTGTGGTATACTAAAGGATAATTATGTGTTCAAGCACAGAGGGACAATTCTAGACCAGAAGCATTCAAAATTGTCCCATTCACCTCACCGCAACTCAAATTTCTGGTATTGACCATAAGGGCGTGAAACCTTTGAAATATGTGACGAGCGCAGGCGGAGTCGTCTTTCATGGACGGCGGGTTCTGATCCTTAAAAAAATGAATGGTGATTGGGTGCTGCCTAAAGGTAAAGTTGAGCCCAAAGAGTCCCCGGAAAATGCTGCAGCCCGTGAAGTTTCAGAGGAGACTGGCATCACAGCGCAGGTTCTGGGCTATCTCGACGAGACCGGGTATCGGTTTAGAAACATCTGGAGTCAGCAGGAGCTGATCATCAAGCGGGTTCACTGGTATGCCATGATTGCCATGACCACGGAAATCATTCCCCTCGAGGAAGAGGGCTTTATTGACGGCAAGTTCGTCGATATCAGCGAGATTGACAATTTCCTCCGCTATAGTGATGAACGCGAAATGGTGCGAAAGGGAAAAGCTGTACTTGGACTGGAAGAAAGTATTGAGAAGGATTAAGCAGGTCCAGGAACAAGAACCAATAAGACAGGTGAGACTATGTCATTTTCATCCACAACCAAAAATGAGCTCTGCCAGATCCGGGGCGAGGATCGCTGCTGCCAGATTGCAGAGCTTTCTGCATTAATCAAGGTCAGCGGCTCTATCGGCTACGCTCGGGGAAAAGGGCTCAGTCTTACGCTGACGACAGAGAACCCGGCCATTGCCAGGCGAATTTTCTCCGGATTTAAGCGCATCTTTGGTCTGAGCGCAGAGATCCTGATCAAACAAAATCCCACGCTCAAGAAACACAACACTTATTTGATCGTCGTACAAGGCGCTGAGGAAATCCTGATAGCACTCAAAATCATTGACCACAGTGATGGCACTTATAAATTCGAGGACGGTATTCCGGAGGGCATCGCAACTAAGGAATGCTGTGTGAGGGCGTACTTAAGGGGCGTCTTTCTGGGCGGCGGCAGCCTCAGCGACCCTGAGAAAGGGTATCACCTGGAGTTTGTCACCAATGACGAGACCTACGCGGAAGCCCTCAGCCGTCTGATGGAGCGGTATGACTTGGCACCTAAAATCATCCAGAGAAAAAACCACTGGATCGTCTATATCAAGGAAGGGGATCAGATCGTAGATTTCCTTAACATTATCGGTGCCCACACCATCCTGCTGGAATTTGAAAACATCAGAATCGTGAAACAGATGCGCAATGACGTCAACCGTCTGGTCAACTGTGAAACGGCTAACCTCAACAAAACCGTGGATGCCTCCTATAGACAGATTGAGGACATTGAATTCATCATGGAGCGCGTTGGACTGGATTACCTCGGTGCCAATCTCCGAGAAGCCGCAGAAATGAGACTTGAAAATCGTGAGGCGACCCTCAAGGAAATTGGGGAAATGATGGATCCGCCCGTTGGCAAATCGGGCATTAACCATCGCTTCAGAAAAATAGAGAAGATCGCGGCTGACCTCAGAGTCAAGCTGAACGTCACCTAAGCGACAACCAATTAGTTTAACAACACAACCAGAACAGATTCCGCTGGAAAGGCGCGTTGATTGATGAGTAAATTTGTCCATTTACATCTTCATACTGAGTACAGCCTGCTGGACGGATTTACGGTCATAGACCGTTTGTTCGAACGGGTGAAAGAACAGGGCATGGACGCGGTGGCCATTACAGACCACGGCGTCATGTTTGGCGTGGTGGATTTTTACAAGGCTGCCAAAGCGGCAGGCGTCAAGCCCATCATAGGCTGCGAAGTTTATATGGCCAGCCGTTCCATGCACGACAAAGATGCGTCCATGGACAAGAACCGGGGGCACCTGGTGCTGTTGGCAGAGAATGCGAAGGGCTACGAAAACCTCATCCATCTGGTTTCCAGGGGATTCATCGAGGGCTATTATTATAAACCCAGAATAGACATGGAACTGCTCGAAAAGCACAGCGAAGGCCTGATCTGTCTCAGCGCCTGTCTGGCAGGTGACGTTCAAGTGCTGATCGCAGAAGACCGCTACGGTGAGGCCAAAGCCCTCGCCCTAAAATTCAGCGACATCTTTGGACCGGACCGCTATTACCTGGAGCTTCAGGATCACAGCATGGAGCTGCAGAAAAAGGTCAACCTTCAGTTGATTCGAATGTCCAAGGAGACCGGCATTCCCCTCGTCGCGACCAATGATGTCCATTACATTGAGCCGGGCGATCACGAGGTCCACGACGTCTTGCTGTGTATCCAGACGGGCAAAACCCTGGCGGATAAAGACCGGATGACCTTCCCGACCAGGGAGTTTTACCTGAAATCCCCGGACGAGATGCAGCGGCTCTTCCCCTACGCCCCTGAGGCTTTGGCCAACACGGTCAAGATCGCCCAGCGCTGCCACTTTGACTTTGATTTCAGCAGTCTGCACCTTCCGGAGTTTGACCTGCCCAAAGACATGACCGCCCAGGTCTACCTGAGGCAGCTCTGCTATGACGGCCTTCACAAGCGCTATCACGTGACACCGGAGCACATCCGGCGCCTGGAATTCGAGCTTGGCACCATCCACGACATGGGCTACGAGGATTACTTCCTCATAGTGTGGGACTTTATCAAATTTGCCAAGGGGCAGGGGATCCTTGTGGGGCCGGGGCGCGGCAGCGTCGGAGGCTCGCTCGTGGCATACTGCCTTGAAATCACAGACGTGGATCCCTTGGCCTATGACCTGATTTTCGAACGGTTCCTGAATCCTGAGCGCGTCACCATGCCGGATATCGATATCGATTTCCAGGACGACCGGCGCCAGGAGGTCATCGATTACGTTGTACTCAAGTACGGCAAGGAGCATGTGGCGCAGATTGTGACCTTCGGCACCATGGCCGCAAGGGCCGCCATCAGAGATGTGGGGAGGGCTCTCAACCAGCCCTATGCTGACGTGGACAAGATTGCCAAAGAAATCCCTACCATACTGGGCATGACCATCAGCAAAGCACTGGAAATGAACGCCAAGCTGAAGGGGTTTTATGACACGGACGCCGAAGCCCGGCGCCTGATTGATTTCGCCAAAAAGGTCGAGGGGCTTCCTCGGCACTCGTCGACTCACGCTGCAGGCGTCGTGATCTCAAAAGCGCCTGTGGACCATTATGTACCGCTGACGGTTCAGGACGGCAACGTCACGACGCAGTTCGGCATGCTGCTGCTCGAAGAGCTGGGGCTCCTCAAAATGGATTTCCTGGGGCTGCGCACGCTGACGGTGATTCAGCGGGCTGTCGAGCTGATCAAGGAAAACTACGACCTCGACATAGATTTTTCAAAGATTTCAACGGACGACCCAAAGACCTACGTCGGGATTGGCAACGGCCAGACCCTGGGCATCTTCCAGCTGGAGAGCGCCGGCATGACGCGGTTCATGCGGGAGCTGAGGCCGACTTGCCTGGAGGATATCATCGCGGGCATTTCCCTTTACAGACCAGGGCCTATGGATTCGATCCCCAGATATGTCAAAAGTAAAAACAACCCGCAGCTGATCACCTATTCAGATCCAAAGCTGAAGGAGATTCTGGGCGTGACTTACGGCTGCCTGGTCTATCAGGAACAGGTTATGCAGATCGTCCGCGAGCTGGGAGGCTATTCCTATGGCCGGAGTGACCTTGTTCGGCGGGCCATGTCCAAGAAAAAAATGTCGGTCATGGAAGAAGAGCGACGCTATTTCATCCACGGCAAGCTGGATGACGAGGGCAACGTGGAAATCCCAGGCTGCCTGCGCAATGGCGTGTCCAAAGAGGCAGCGGACGCCATTTTTGACGACATGATCGACTTCGCCAAATACGCCTTCAATAAAAGTCACGCCGCCGGCTACGCGCTGGTCAGCTTCCAGACGGCCTGGCTGAAGGCCCATTATCCCATTGAATTTATGGCTGCCCTCATGTCCAGCGTCATGGGCAGCCAGACCAAGCTGGCGGTCTACATAGTCGAATGCCAGCGCATGAACCTCAGAGTCCTGGCGCCAAGCGTCAACCACAGCCTTGAACAGTTTTCCGTGGAGGGCAGCGCCATCCGCTATGGCCTTCTCGGCATCAAAAATGTGGGAAGCGGCATCATCAGAGCTCTGGTCGAGGAGCGCGAGCAACACGGTCCGTACCGGAATTTTACGGAATTCTGCGACCGGCTTCCGGCCGGCGAACTCAACAAGAAGGCCGTGGAAAGCTTGATTAAGGCCGGGGCCTTTGACGGCATGGGTGCTCGACGCTCCCAGCTGCTGGCCTCCTATGAGCGTATTGTCGACAGCGCTCACCGAGAAAAGCGCAATAACGCGGCAGGCCAGGTCAGCCTGTTTTCAGGCCTGGGCATGGCTATGGCGGCGGGTGTCAATTCAAGTACAGGTACAAATACTAATACTAATACTAATACTAATACTAATACTTCAGCCGATGGTCACGGTGCCGCAACCTCAGCCCCACCCGGCATGTCTGGCCTGGATACCGCACCGCCCGAACTGCTGCCGGACGTACCCGAGTTTGACGTCCGAACCCTGTTGGCCTTCGAGAAGGAAGTCCTTGGCATCTATTTCAGCGGGCACCCACTTTCGGCCTACAAGGACGACGTGGACAACATCTCCAGTCTAAGGCTCAGCGACCTGTTTGAAAGTTGGGAGGAGGGCACCGGTGTCTTCTCGGACGGCGAGCGTGTCGTCGTCGCAGGCCTCATAGCCAAACGTACGGACAAGATCACCAAAAACAATTCCAGAATGTGCTTCCTGAGCCTGGAGGACCTCTACGCCGCCATCGAGGTGCTGGTCTTCCCCCTGATCATGACGCGCTATGAGCTGCACCTGAATGAAGACAGTTTCATCATTGCGGAGGGCAGACTCAGCCTTCGGGAGGACGAGCCGCCAAAGCTCGTGGCGGATGCCATCTATCCTTTGACGACGGAGACCATCAAGCGCTTCAGGAAAGTGCCGGATCCAAAGCTCTTCTTAAAAATGGCGCATCTGGAGGCCGCTCAATGGGAGCGGGTTAAAATGATCCTCCAGAACTATGCAGGGGATACAGAGGTCATCCTTTACCTTGAGAAGGAAAAGAAGACTATCCGAACCCAGGAAAAACTATGGGTGAAGCCTGCAGAAAGGCTTCTGACGGAACTTAGAGTCGAACTGGGTCACGACTCAGTTAAACTGAAGTGAGACTGCGTTGAGCTTTATTTTTAACAAACCAATAACCAGCCAAAAACCAACTTAGTAACCGACCAATAATGATCTGAAAATAGACTTAGAAAGATCTGAGAATGAGGTGATGTGCATGAGTGTTCCAGATATGGACGACGTAGCCATGGCGGATTCCATCCCAAGGATCAAGCGAATTGGCGTGCTTACCAGCGGCGGAGACGCACCTGGCATGAACGCGGCGATCCGTGCCACAGTGAGAATTGCGCTCTATAACGGGCTGAAGGTTTCCGGCATACGCCGGGGCTTCCAGGGCTTGATCGAAGCAGACATTGATAACCTTGAGCTGGCCGATGTTGGCGATATCATCAACCGCGGCGGGACCAAGCTTCTGACTGCCAGGTCTGAGGAATTTATGACTGAAGCAGGACAAAAGCGAGCACTGGATGTACTGCGGATGTTCGAGATCGACGCTCTGGTGGTCATAGGCGGGGATGGCTCCTATAAGGGTGCCAAGCGCTTGTGGGAGATGGGGTTCCCGACCATCGGCATACCGGGCACTATTGATAATGACCTCGCTTATACGGATCTGACGCTGGGCTTTGACACGGCGGTCAGTACGGTGGTCTCGGCCATCAATAATCTCAGGGATACCTCGTCTTCTCATGGACGGGTCAGCATTGTGGAGGTCATGGGCCGGCACTGTGGAGACATTGCGCTGTTTGCGGGGCTTGCAGGCGGCGTTGAGGACATTCTGATTCCGGAGCGTAAGTTCGACCTGGATGACGTAGCACGGAAAATCCTGCAGGGAAGACGTCGGGGCAAACTGCACAGCATTGTTCTTGTCGCTGAAGGCGTTGGAAAATCCTACGAGATCGCGGAGCGGCTTGAGGCCCTCATACACCAGGAGGTGCGCGTCACCGTGCTCGGATATTTGCAGCGGGGCGGAACACCTTCCGTTACGGATCGCATCCTGGGCGCCCAGTTTGGACAGCGGGCTGTGGAACTGCTGCTGGAGAATAAGTTTGGACGCGTTGTCGGGATTCGGGACAACAAGATCATGGATCAGGACCTTGAAGCGGCGCTGAATGAGCCGAAGCGGTTCGATCAGGCCAAGTATGACCTGGCGGAGCTTTTATCGCTTTAAGCGGCATGCCTTAGTTCGCTGAGGCAGCTTAACTTAATAGGTTTATAATGAATATGTGATAAAATTAAGAAATGATGGCGCTGTTTTGCCGACTACAAAACAGGTTCGCGCCAGACGCCAGGATTTAGCCAGTTAGGATGTCAAACCTGTTCACAGCCAATAATCAGGCCACCCCCTTAGGAGAGATGATGCAATGAAAAAAACTAAAATAGTATGTACCATAGGTCCCGCCAGCGAAAATCCGGAAGTTTTCAAGACTTTGGTCGAAAGCGGCCTGGATGTCGCACGGCTCAACTTTTCCCACGGCAGCCACGAGGAGCATCTCGCGCGCATTCTGATGATCAAAAAGGTCCGCGCTGAGCTGGAAAAGCCAGTGGCAATTCTGCTGGACACCAAGGGTCCTGAGATCCGAACAGGTAAATTTGCTCAGGATGTGGAGTTAAAAGAAGGTCAGACTTTCACGCTGACCACACTGGATTATCTGGGCGACCAGGAGAAGTGCCAGGTGTCATATACGGGGCTGCCGCAGGACGTGTCTGCCGGCACCACTATTCTGATCGATGACGGCCTGGTGGGCATGGAAGTTGTCTCTGTCACCGAGACGGATATTGTCTGCCGGGTGCTCAACGGCGGAACCGTGAAGAGCAACAAGGGCGTCAACGTGCCGGGGGTCAGCATTCAGCTGCCGGCGATTACGGAAAAAGACATCAGCGACATTATTTTTGGCATCGACAACGGCATTGATTTTATAGCAGCTTCCTTTATCCGAAAGCCTGCGGACGTTCTCGAAATCCGCAAAGTCCTCGAGGAAAACAGCGGCCACCACGTCCACATCATCTCCAAGATTGAGAATCAGGAAGGCGTGGACAACATGCGTGAGATTCTCGAAGTCTCTGACGGTATCATGGTCGCCCGGGGCGATCTGGGCGTCGAGATTCCAACGGAGCGCATTCCGCTGGTTCAAAAAGAGCTCATCAAGCTGTGCAACCGCGCGGGCAAGCCGGTCATCACCGCCACACAGATGCTGGACTCCATGATCCGCAACCCGCGTCCGACCCGGGCGGAGACTACAGACGTGGCAAATGCCATCTTTGACGGTACGGATGCCATTATGCTGTCCGGTGAAACCGCGGCAGGCAAGTATCCCCTTGAGGCAGTTCGAACTATGGCGGTCATTGCAAAGGCGGCAGAGGAAAGCCTCGATTATGAAGCCCTGCTGCGCGGCGTGCACAAGTCAGAGGAAGATGACAATGTCACCTTCGCTGTGAGCCACGCGACCTGCCTGACGGCTCTGGAGCTTGAAGCCAGTGCCATCATGACGGCGACGTCCTCCGGCTTTACGGCACGCAAAATCTCAAAGTTCCGACCAAAAGCGCCTATCATTGCCGCGACCACCTCAGAGCAGGTGCGCCGCAAGCTGTCGCTGGTCTGGGGCGTCGAGTCCATTTCACTGGGCAAGGCGGATTCCACAGACGAGATCATGGAGAAATCCCTGAAGAGCGCTCAGGAAGAGGGCCTCGTCGAGCAGGGGGATCTGGTCATCCTGACAGCGGGCATACCTGTAGGCGTTGCCGGTGCGACGAATATGATGAAAGTGCACTTGGTGGGCGAGGTACTCATTAAAGGTACAGGCATAGGCAAAGGCATGGCTTCAGGGACTTTCTGCATAGCCAATACGCCTGAAGAGGCTCAGGTCAGCTTCAAAGATGGGGACATTTTGGTGTCCAGCACGACGGACCGCGATATGATGCCGTTCATCACCAAAGCCAGCGGACTGATTGTCGAAGAAGGCGGCTACACCAGCCACGCGGCAATAGTCGCGTTGTCACTCGGCCTCCCGACGGTAGTCGGCGCGGCGGATGCAGTCAAGCTGCTTAAAGGCGCGCCAAACGTCACCGTGGACGCCACCAAGGGCATAGTCTATGCCGGCCGCACCAGGATGCTCTAAGGCTTATGAACTATTATGATTTCGAGATCCGCCCCCGATACGAAGAAACCGATCAGATGGGCGTGGTCTACCATGGCAACTACTACCGCTACTTTGAGGTCGGGCGCTGCGAGTATCTGCGGTCACTGGGCTACTCTTACCGCGGCCTCGAAGAAGCGGGCATCATCCTGCCCGTCGTAGAGAGCAGCTGCCGTTACCGTGTGCCCATTCTCTACGATCAGGAAGTCATTATCCGCACATTTATTGAAACCTTCAAAGGCGTCAAGATTGCGTTTCTGTACCAGCTTCTGGACAAGGAGACCGGTCAGCTGCTCGCCGAGGGTCAGACCCTTCATGCCTTCGTCGACAAAGCCATGCGCCCGCTGCGCGTCAGCCGCCTCGACAAGGCTTTCGTCAAAGCCGTTGAGGATGCCATGGAAGTCAAAGCATCACAAGACACCCAGGAATAAAGCTGTGGCCGATGGTTACCCTTTCCGTCACAGGATCACAATAAGCAAGACAAAGGAGATGCATCCATGAGAAAACGTCTCTTGGGCAAGACAGGACTGATGGTCAGCGAGGTAGGCTTTGGCGGTATACCCATCCAACGCGTCGACGCGCCAACGGTCAAAACCATCCTGCAGGAATGCCTGCGCCGGGAAGTCACCTTCATTGACACCGCCCGTGGCTATACGACCAGCGAAGAGATGATTGGCGCCGCCATTGAAGGCCATCGCGGCAGCTTCGTCCTCGCTACCAAAACCATGGCGAAGAGCTATGAGGATATGAAACGGGACATTGGCATCAGCCTGATCAACTTTAGAACGGATTATATTGAGTTATACCAGGCGCACTTTGTCCGAAATCAAGAGGCTTATGATGCCCTGATTCAGCAAGGTGGTTATGAAGCCATGCTGGAGGCTAAACGTGAAGGGCTGATCGGTCACATTGGCATCACGAGTCACGACCATAAGCTTCTCGAAAAAATCATTGAGGATGGCCGGTTTGAGACCATTCAGTTCCCCTACAACCTGGTGGAGCATCAGGGCGAGCGGCTGTTCCAGCGTGCCCATGAGCTCGGGTTAGGCGTCATTGCCATGAAGCCGTTGGCAGGGGGAGCCATTTCCAATGGTCCTCTCAGCCTTAAGTACATTTTGAACAACCCACACATTTCTGTGGCGATTCCAGGTATGGACAGCCCACAGCAAGTCTCAGAAAATGCAGCCATGGGCAGTGCGGATCTCAACTATACTGAAGAAGACCTAAAGAATATGGAGATTGTGCGCCAGGAAATGGGTGAGCATTTCTGCCGGCGCTGCGGGTACTGTCTGCCGTGCCCTCAAAATCTGGATATACCAACCCTGTTCCTCATGGAGGGGTATTTGAAGCGATATGGACTTAAGGAATGGGCAGAAGAGCGGTATGGCGCCATGGCTTTCAAAGCCGCCGATTGTGTCGAATGCGGTATTTGCGAGACGAGGTGCCCTTATGACTTGCCTATTCGGAGCATGCTCAAGAAAGTGGATGAGAGTTTTAGATAGGCGGGTGGCAGCAATGATTTCGCTTAGGCAGGATGCGCTAACAATTATCGATGCAGCTATCGAGGCCGTACTTCCAGAAGCGGCAGTTCAGGCTGCTTTGAAGAATAGAGCCATCACCAAGGCTGTCACAGTCATTGCTATTGGGAAAGCTGCCTGGAGAATGGCGGAAGCGTCATACGCTGTACTGGGCGAAAAAATTAAACAAGGGATGATCGTAACTAAGTACGGCCATTCTCAGGGGGCTTTGCCGAAATTCGAGATCATTGAAGCCGGTCATCCAATTCCGGATGAGAATTCGGTTTTAGGTGCTGAAAGAGCTCTTGACATGGTTTCGGACGCTGATGAAAATGAGGATTTGATTCTGTTTTTGGTTTCCGGTGGGGGCTCCGCGCTGTTTGAATTGCCTCAATTGGGATTGGATCTAAGCGACATTATGGAAATCACGGACCAGTTATTGTCAAGAGGCGCTAACATCACGGAGATGAACATTGTTAGGAAGCATTTGTCCAGAGTCAAAGGCGGCAGGTTCGCGGAGGCTTGTGGCCAAACGGAGCTTTTAGTCATTGTTCTGTCAGATGTCATTGGTGACCCGCTGGATGTCATTGCGTCGGGACCGGCGTTTCCGGATCCGTCGACATCGGCAGAAGCCTTTGCAGTTCTTGATAAATTCGGGATTGCTTATAGTGCCAAGGTGAAAGCCGCGATCGAAAAGGAGACGCCCAAATCACTTGGCTTCTGCGAGAGCATTATAACCGGAAGTGTTTCAACCCTCTGTGATACGGCTGCAGCAGCCTGTGAGGCTTTGGGATATGCTCCAATAATACTGTCAACCGAGATGACAGGTGAAGCCTCTGAACTAGGTCGAACGCTGGCATCATTTGCCCGAGAGATCCTGATGGGCAAGTCAAGCCCCTATAAGCTGCGTCCGCCATGTGCACTCGTAGCGGGCGGCGAAACAATTGTTCATCTTAGGGGAAAAGGCAAAGGCGGCCGCAACCAGGAAACTGCGTTAGCAGCGGCAGTTGGCATTCAGGACCTGGATCATGTCGTGATCTTCTCAGTGGGTTCTGATGGGACAGATGGTCCTACAGATGCCGCAGGAGGCATGGTTGACGGTTATACCCTGGATCGAATTCGCAGCGCGGGCTTTAATCCTGGCCAGTTTCTCGCTGAAAACGATTCCTACCATGCCCTTCAGGTCAGCGAAGATTTGGTTATGACCGGTCCAACCGGAACCAACGTCAATGATTTGATGGTGGTGTTGATTGGTGAAGGCAAATAATGATTCAGATTCCAGAGAGGTCTATTGAAAAGACGTCCAATTCCAGATGCGAATGGACGTCTTTATTCTCTTTTTGAATATACCAAAGTTGGTATCAAGGACGGTGTGTGTTACGAATTACGGCGCGACCCACGACCATCGGCCAACAAAAATCTTTGAAAGGAAGCTCGCAGGGTATCTAACAGGTAGATGCGATTTTAGTGAGGTGACACCCATGGACCCATTGTTTAACTGGCTGATGTCGGGCGACGTGAGCCTGCAATATTTGACCAGTAAATACCTTCTCCATAGTCCTGAGGCGGAACTCGTCGCGCTCAGAAAAAAGATAGCGGCCGATGGTTGGGGAAAAGCCTTCCTCGCCGCCAGGAATCCCACCGGCCACTGGGGACGGGATTTTTACCAGGTCAAGTGGATCAGCTCCCACTACACGCTGCTTGATCTCAGACACCTTGAGGTAGAGCCGGCAGAACCCATTCTGGAGACTCTAAACCTGATCCTGCGAACCCGAAAATCAGCAGATGGCAGCATCAACGAGTCGAATAAGATCCCGTCCGGCGATCTCTGTGTGAACGGCATGTTTCTGAATTACGCTTCGTTCTTTGGGATTCCGAAGTCAGAGATGATGTCCATTGTTGACTTTATCCTTGACAGCAGAATGGCGGATGGAGGATATAATTGTGACTACAAGAGGTATGGCGCGTCTCACGGCTCCATGCACACCACGATCTCCGTGCTGGAGGGGCTATGGGAGTTTCTTAAAGCCGGGCACGACTACCGAAAAGAAGAGATTGAACAGGCAAGGCAACAAGCGGAAAGCTTCTTGCTGAACCACAAATTGTTCAAGTCGGACAAGACGGGTGAGATCATTGACAAAAGGTGGTGCATGCTGTCCTTTCCTTCCAGATGGCGTTACGATATTCTCAGGGCGCTGGTCTATTTCGCTGATGCGGGGAGGCCATATGACCTGCGGATGGAAGACGCCCTCAGGATTCTTCAGTATAAGAGAAACAAGGACGGCACATGGCCGGTGCAGATGATGCACCCTGGGAAGGTACATTTTTTAATGGAAAAAACTGGCGCGCCAAGCAGATTCAATACACTGAGAGCACTAAGAGTGATGGCTGCGTACGAGGACGACAGGCTGAAGGAGGCATGATTTTGAGGCAGGAACCAAAGGTTGTTGAGCTTCCCAATCATCTTCTCATTCCGTTCCTCGAACAAGGAAACCGAAATGGAAAAGTATTGGTCATGCTGCATGGCGTCGCAGATTCCTGTGTTGCTTTTGAGCCCATGTTGCCTTTCCTATCAGATGAGTTTCGATCATTGGCAGTGACTTTGAGAGGGCATGGCGACGCAGGAAAACCTGAGACCGGGTATTCAACTATGAATTTTAAAGAGGATTTGGTTTTGTTGTTTGATGAAATGGGCATCGAGAAAGCGGTACTGCTCGGTGCTTCAAGCGGCGGATTTCCTGCCAGAAGCTTTGCTGCAGACTATCCGGAGCGGACAGAGGGGCTGATTCTGCTGGGCTCGCCTGCATCGCTTGGAGATAAGCCTGGCATTGTAAAGGTTTGGAATGAGGTCATCTCCCTGTTGACAGATCCCTTGGACGAAAATTTTGTCCGTAGGTTTGCTCAGGGACTTGAAACCGGAAATATACCTTCAGATTTTTTGGAAGTCATGCTGAAAGAAAACCTCAAAGCGCCGGCGAGGGTCTGGATTGAAACCATCCGAGGTATTATGAATGAGCCATTTCCGGGATCTCTTGGAAAGATCAAATCTGAGACGCTGATTCTATGGGGAGATCAGGATGTTATAGCCGCCAGAGAAGATCAGGAAGTGCTTGAAAAGGTGATTCCGAACGCTCAATTGAAAATTCTCTCAGGTTTGGGACATTTGCTGTACTGGGAATCGCCAGAGCGCGTTGCAGAGGAAATTAATGCGTTCATGAGGTTTAAATAAAAAGTTAGGGACAAAAAAAGTTGGGGCCAACAGGCGTAAGCCGCTGACCCCAACTTATTTTCACTTATACGCTCGCTTACCGCGGTGTTAAAAAATTCTGCGTAAAATATTGTTTGTACTCGCCCCCAAAGGCCACGCCGGTCCCGAGCTGCGTATAATTGCCGAGCAGGTTCACTCTATGGCCAGGTGAGTTGACCCACCCCATGTGCGTTGTGACTGCGTTTATGTAACCCGCAGCGATGTTCTCCGACGCCGCTGAGAAACTCAGCCCCGCTGCCTGCATCCTGTCGAACGGTGACTTCCCGTCCGGATTTATATGATCGAAAAAGCTGCGGTTCAACATGTCCAAACTGTGAGCGTAGGCCACTTTTGACGCTGCGGCGCTGTAAGTGACCACGGACTTGCCTTTGGCGATCCTGAAAACGTTGACCAGATCAAAGGTCTGTTTCTCATAAGCCGTCCGCAGCCCTGCACTCGCAGGACCATACAGGCTTTTGAACGCCTCTTCGGTCACAGGCGCGATCAGCTGAAACGCCATTACCTTCTTGCTGTCCGCCAGGTCATAAAAGAACGTGGCATAACCAGCATGAAGCTTGTAGGTGTCAAATTCCTCACTTGTCTGGATCAGGAAAGTAAAGGTGCCCTTGTCGATTTTCGTCAGGCCGGTGCCGTACTTCGACTGAACATCACTCCTGGTACTGCCCATTCTAAGGCCGATGGCCGACTCAAACGGCCCATAATGCGTAAACAGCCCCACGACTTTGCCTGAGGAAATGCCAATCATAACATAGTCCTTAAAACTTTTGTGATAAACATACCATTCAAAGCCATACTCGCTGAGATCCTTGCGCACCGGCGTTCCGAGGGTTTGAGTCACTTTCTCCAGTGAATCGCCAATGCTGATGCCGGCGACCTTAAAAGTAGGGGATGAAACCGGCGGAGTTGAAACGACAATGTCGCCCAGATCCAGCCTGTCGGCCAGAAGCTTTGCGCTTACCACGGAGGATTCCGCTCGAGTGGCGGTGCCTGCAGGCCTGAAGCTGCCATCCGTGTAGCCGCTCAGCAGCTTGACGGCGTAGGCCACCAGTGTCGGTTCCTGATAACAGTCCCGGACAGCGTCCAGGTCACTGATTTTATCCGCCGCGATGTCCAGCGTGGACGCCGCGGGGTGCTCATTAGATCTTAAATAGGCCGCAGAAACGATGCCGGCCATTTCTTCCCTCAGGATCGGTCTGTCGAAAGTCGCAGCTGTCAGTGACGCAAAATCTGAGGCTTGGATTAAGCCCAAAGCCTTCGCCTTGTCAATATAAGGCTGTCCCCAGTATTCTCCCGATGAAGCTGTCCGAACAGTCTCGCCCAGAGACTTAAGCGTCATGACCAAGAATTCTGATCGCGTGATCTGGGCATCCGGCTTGAAGCTGCCGTCAGGGTAGCCGTTGACAATGCCGTACTGAACCAGGGTCCCGATATAATCGCGGCCCCAATGCTGATCTGTGTCTTCAAACGCAAAGGTGACAGGTGCCACTAAGGACACCATCAGTACCAGGGTGAGCAGCAGTCGTCCAAGTTTTCTCATAGGTCAGGGTTTCCTCTTCTTATGTAAGTTTTGGATTGTGCTAAAGGGAATGTTGTGAGCAATCCTTTTTTCATGATAACATAGTTAACATAATAATGTCACCCCCAAAAGAGCAAATTCTCAACTGGAAGAACAAGGACATGCCGATGGTCACCAATCAAACAAAGTGAAACTCGGTGTCAGACACCCAGTTTCACTTTATCTTCAAAAAAACAACCCGCTATTCAAGCGGGTTGATCAATGCCTTTCGTCTTTGTACTTCCGTCAAATCAAGCCCATTGAGTCCCGTCACCGGCGCGCCGCCCAAAGTATAGAGAACGTCATCCACGCCAGGGATGGAGGTCAGAGACTGGGTCATAGCGTCAAACATGAACGCGGCCAAAGCTTGGTCGCCGCCGTACAGGTCGCCCTCAATGCCAAGGTCCACCTTCAAAGTGCTGCCCTCCTGGGTCGTGCTGACTACAGTGACATTCGCTGGAATTGGCGCTATCAGCGCGTCGCTGTTACCCTCTTGGGCAATGCCGCTCTTCAGCAAGGCCATGACATCCTCGTGCGGCGTGGCCAGCGTTGGGTAGACCTTCACAAGACCGAGGAGCAGCCGCTCGCCCCCGGTTCTGACGCCCAGCCATGCCGTCGGTGTATTGTCCCGCTCGTAGACGGTTTCCAGGTCCATGCCGTGCAGGAAGGCGCCCGTCGATTTTCCATCCACAAAAAACTTGATCTTCTGGACATAATCAATATTGAAAAGAGAGTACCGGATCGCATCTACGGCCATCAGTGAACGTGTGCTGCCCGTCGAAAACGGAGCGAGATCCGCGGACCTTGTGTACATAGTCGCCAGTCCCTGGGCGTATTGAATGTTCGGCACACGGAAGGCCGGCGCCTCGTTCAGGAGCCCCAAGCCCGCAGGCGGCGGCGCTGCCAGGGCATTCGCCGTTTTTCTCAGGACCTTGTCATTAGCCGTCGCCTGGGACAGCGGAATCAAATGCATCAGCTGCTCATCCGGGTAATAGGTTTGAATAGACACATAACCATTTTGAGACACTTGTTTAGCCGGCACATAGCGCTTGCCCGCGAAAGTGGACACCTCTGCGGAAACGGAGTTCGCGCCTGCAGCCAGATGGGTACTCGTGCTGCTGAAGTCCAGCTGGTAGTGACCGGCTTCCAGTGCCAGCGCTGCCACATCTACCGTCAGTTCAACCTTAGTCTTGTCGATCAGCCGGTCATCCCCAAACGGAATCTGCGCACCGGTCAGGGTCTTTACCTGTCGGTCTTTGTCGCTGATCGTCAGCGTCATCTGATCCCGGATGGCCGCCGCCGTCTCCACCACCTCGCCGGTGCCCTCGACCAGGATCACCAGCGACTCAGGCTGGAAAAGATAAGGTGTGCCGATGGTCATGGCTGCGTCCTCGGAACCATCGGCCACAATTCCTGGTATCTCTACTTCAGGCTGGTTGCTCTGCTCCCACTCCAAAAAACCTTCAAAGGAAAAATTGAAATCCAGAATTTTTTTATTAACGGGCATAGTGGTCAGTGTAAAAAACATGACGGTCAAAAGCACAAAATTAAATAGAAATTTTGACACGCTACCCCTCCTAACAATCGAAGTCTTTGAACTTGCTCTAAATTACATTATAATTCATTATGAAGGGCTTTGCCACCTATGAATGCAGGCAATAGAATTCTCGGTATTATGTATACCCAAATTAGAACTAATTGGAGGAACTGCCATGGACGATATATCAATGAAACCGCAGCAGGTTACAATCACGGCGCTCAGCGAGGAAGGGGAGGGCATTGGCCGTCTGGACGGCATGGCGGTATTTGTGCCCGGAGCACTGCCCGGGGAGACCGTGGAATGCGTTTTAGTGGAGCAGAAGAAAAACTATGCCAGGGGGAGGCTGACGCAGATCCTGGCGGCATCACCTGCTCGTGTTGCGCCACCCTGTCCCTATTTTCCGGAGTGCGGCGGCTGTCAGCTGCAGCACCTGGACTATCCGGCGCAGCTGGAAGCCAAGCGTGTGACGGTTCAGGACGCGCTGGAGCGGATTGGCGGGTTTAAGGGGATCGAGGTGCCGCTGACGCTGGGGATGGATGCGCCTTTGCGTTATAGAAACAACGGCCAATACCCTATACGGAAGGTCAATGGGCAGGTTCGGATTGGCTTTTTTAAGGCGGGGTCCCATGAGGTCATTGACATCAAGGACTGCTTGATTCAGCCGGAGATCAACGGGCGGGTTGTTGCGGCACTCAAGACCTGGATCCAGGAGACCGGTGTGACGACATACAATCCCAAGACACAGGAAGGTGTGCTGCGGCATCTGATGATCCGGCATTCCAACGTCACCGGCGGACTCATGGTGGTGCTGGTGGCGACGGTGAAAGCGATGCACGGCGAAGCAGCACTTGTAGCCCGGCTTGTGGGCGCGGTCCCTGAGATCGAGAGCCTTGTGCTCAATACAAACACCAAGCCTGGCAGTCAGGTGCTGGGGCCACAAAATAAGGTGTTGTTTGGGACTGAACGGATTTATGGGGAAATAGATGGTTTTGAGTTTGGCATCAGTCCGCTGTCCTTTTTTCAGGTCAATACGGCGCAGACGAAAGTGCTCTATCAGAAAGCCATTGAGTTTGCGGATTTGAAGGGCAGCGAAACCGTTTTTGACGTTTATTCCGGTATAGGAACGATCTCTCTTAGTTTGTCGAGAAAAGCACGGAAAGTCTACGGGATTGAAAGCGTGAGACCGGCGGTGGAGGATGCGGTTGAAAATGCCAGACGCGCTGGCGTAGAACATGTGGAGTTTATTGCCGGCAAAGCGGAGGATGTCATGCCGCGACTGGCGGAACAGGGCATACGGCCTGATGTCGTCGTCCTGGATCCACCTCGAAAGGGATGCGAGCCGGAGGTGCTGCGGACACTGCTGGACATGAAGCCGGAGAAGATCGTCTATGTGTCCTGCAAGCCTTCCACACTGGCGCGGGATCTGAAGATCCTGTGCGGCGGCGGGGAGTCGGGCCTGGAGGAACCTGCCTATAAGCTTGTGGCGGTGCAGCCGGTGGATCTTTTTGGGGAGACGGGGCACGTTGAGACGTGCGTACTTTTGTCCCACAAAAATTCGTAAACATCTCCACCGTCCCTATAAACCGGAAAATTGAATAAAATGGACTTTAGCGGCAGCTCTGAGTCATCACATGGGAAAATCTCTATTTCTTTGATTAACGAAGAAATTAGGGATTTTTTCTCTTCATCGCTGATTTTGTCATACACCTTTTCAAAGTTTGCTAATAGGGTGTAGATGTTCTCTAAGGTAATGGCATCCTGTTCGACAGCCTTGCGGCGGAGCTTTACATCCTCAATTTTTTCTTCCAGCTCAACGATAACATCGTATAGTCCATCAAGGCGGAGGGTCATATCATGGAGCTTGCGTTCTCTAAAGCGGGTATCCTCCGGCAAGCTGTCAATTTCATTTTCAAGGCGAGTTTTATTTAGGTCTACTTCACGAAGTTTGACTTCATAATTCTTTAGCTCCCTATCGAGGGTAGAAGTGTCAATTTGCTTGCCTATCTTTGATTTTATTTCAGTTGCAAAATCCTCATTCTGAATCAGCTCTCTGATTGCTTCAATGACAAGCGGCTCTATATCTGTTTTCTTGAGCATTGCTTTATAGTCACAGCTTTTTCCTCTTGCTGTCCGAGCCTTGCTGCATACATAATAGTAAATCTCTTTATATGTACCGTCTTTGTTTGTCCATGCGTGTTTGTTGGTATACATCGGACCGCCACATTTCGGGCATTTCAAGATACCGCTTAACAAATGTGCTCTATCCCGACCAATTTTAGAGGGAGATTTCACCCCTGTTATTTCTCGTCTTTCGTGTGCTTGTTTCCATAGTTCCTCACTGATGATAGCATCGTGCTGACCGTCTGAGAGAATGTAGTCATCTTGGTATACTTGTCGGTATTCATTTTTAGTTCCTTTGACCTTTTCTCTTGTGCGTCTGCCAAAAGCGATTTTTCCAGAGTATACAGGGTTGTCAATTATCATTCTGATGAAATGGGTACTCCATTGCGTTAGAGTGCCGTTATCCCGTTTGACTTTTTGAATACCCTGCAAGTTAAGATAGTTGGCGATTTTGTAAAATCCCATATTTCCATTCACATATTTATCAAAAATAATGCGTACTGCTTCGGCTTCATCTTCTTGTATAAAAAGCTGTTTGTCCTTGAGATAGTAGCCGTAAGGAGCAAAACCGCCATTCCAGCCGCCTTGACGGGCTTTTTCTTTTCGTCCGTTCATCGTCTGCTCAATGATATTTTCACGCTCTATTTCAGCAACAGCAGACAGTACAGAGATTAAAAGTTTTCCACTTGTCTGTGATGAATCAATTCCTTCTTCAATGCAAATTAAATTCACACCAAAGGACTGAATATGTTCCAAAGAATTAAGAATGTCGGCGGCATTTCGCCCAAAACGAGAAAGCTTGTAAACTAAGACATAATCAATGTTCAATCCTTTTTCAATATCGTTAAGCATCTGCTTAAAGGCAGGTCTGCCCTCAATGGATTTGCCGGACTTGCCTGCATCTTCGTAAATATATATGATTTCCATTTCTTCTCTATCTGCAAACCGCTTTAAGCTGTTTTTCTGTCCGTCCAAGCTGAAACCGTCAACCTGCATTTCGGTACTTACACGAGGGTAAAGTACACACCTTTTTCCACTCCTGTTCATAGTCATACCTCCAATAAATTATTGGAAAATATCAAGCAGATGTATTTCCTACTCAGTACCGCTTATTTCATTTAAAACTTCTGCACCATGTTTTTCTATAATCTGAGAAAGCACATTTATGAAATCCTGATATGCTTTTGTTTTCTCATAAGAATTAGGCGGTGTAGCAGCCATAGCAGTAGGAACAGGTGCATTTTTGATATTTTCCATTCGCAATCACCTCCAAGTGCATTGCTTACATAAAGTATAAGCAATTTTTTTATTTATGAAAAGTTTGTCGTTTTATTAGTAAGAATGAAACTAAACGCACCGCAAGTTTACATTAAATAAAAATGCGGTGCGATTATATTTACTTATTTGCCGTATTTGCCACGCACCCCGACAAAGGGGGATATTTTGAGCTGCTGTTGGCACAGCATCATAGCCCCACAGCACCGTAGCTTGTCCTTTCAAAAGCCACGCATACCGCAGGAACTCCCCCCGTTTCTATCGTATAGGAGGCTAAACGTATCGAAGTTTCATTATCCCTTATGTGTGTTATTGCGGCGAACATGCCACTGTTCGGTCTAATGGCTGCATTTATCGCTCCAACGGCTGTAATACCCATGCTTATAAAGGCTCTCATTAATTATTTGGTTTCCTATTTTGGCAAGTGTATTACAACAGTCATCATGGCGATGCCCATTATGTCGCTTTGCTTTTCAGCCACATAAGTTTCGTACTCAAAATACCGTATATTCGATTGTCAAGGAACATGGGGAAGAAATATACCTCCCTCTATATACCCTGACTTTTTTCTTTAGAAAACGGAACGTGATTTAGAAAAAACTTTTTAAATATTTTTCTATGGTATGTAAGCCTCTTTCTATACCAATGCGGACAGCTTTTTCGCTTACACCTTCTGCTTTAGCAATAGCTGTCTTACTCATATCCATAAAGTAATGAGCATAGATTCGCTTTGCCTGCTTGTCCGGCAGAGAAGCAATGGCGGCGTGAAGTTGCTGGTTTGTAAGCTTACGTTCGTAGATTTCATCGGGTGAGAGAGAAACAAACAAGATGTCATGCTCAATTCCATCTTCACGGTCAAGAGAGTAGTGGGCTTTGTAGCGGTATTTCTTTCTCTCATATGTTGCCTCAGCTCTTGTGGATTCCTCAAAAATAGCGAATAGCTCATCAGGCACTTCAACAAAATTGTCTTGTGTATAGTAGGGGTAATAATCTTTCAAATTAATTGTTTTCATGGTTTTACCATCCTTTCGATTTTTGGTTTGCTGAAATCTAAAGGACAGCGGTGGAGATCGGCAGTGAGTCACTATAAACGCAAAAATGCCCGACTGAAAATACAGTCGGGCATAAGTGGAAATAGGCTCTATAATAAATGTTGGGGTGGGTAATTCCTCCCCAGCATTATTTTTTTCAAAAAATAATGCACTTATATCTTTTGCTCCTTAAAATGTTGTTGCTGAGACAAACATTTAGAAAGGGGCTTG
>Ga0302240_1000434_pt1 | contig 43300 bp, 31 predicted proteins | sample AAG_UR_His_MG_FD_193538 | JGI IMG/M metagenome (GOLD analysis project Ga0302240, IMG submission 193538) | Enriched activated sludge microbial communities from anaerobic digester in WTTP, New Holstein, Wisconsin, United States - AAG_UR_His | ecosystem: Engineered > Bioreactor > Anaerobic >... | reverse complement strand
AGCGGGTTTCTTACTTGGAAACCCGCTTTATTTTTTCAGGAGGTGCGAGGAACATTAACAAAAAGACTGAGATCAATGAAGCCATACGTGACCGCGAGCTCCGAGTTATCGGTGAGGATGGGGAACAGTTCGGCATAATGTCTGCCAAGGAAGCCTTGGAACTGGCAGCCGAGAAAAAGCTCGATCTGGTCAAGATTGCGCCGCAAGCTGTACCGCCGGTCTGCAGAATCATGGACTATGGCAAACACAAGTACGAAATGTCAAAACGCGACAAAGAAGCACGCAAAAAGCAAAAGACGGTAGAAATTAAAGAGGTTAGACTTGGCCTCAACATCGAGGAACACGACCTCGAAACAAAAGCCAAGAACGCTGCCAAGTTCCTTCAAAAGGGCGACAAGGTCAAGGTATCACTCAGATTCCGCGGCCGTGAAATGGGACATGCACACCTTGGCGAAGCCGTCATCAAACACTTTGCTGAAATGATTGCTGACAGCGGAGATATCGAGAAGAAGCCGTCCCTTGAGGGACGTACTCTCGTAGCGATATTTACACCTAAAAAATAATTTGTTGATTTGAAGGGAGGAAACGAGCATGCCAAAGATGAAGACACACAGAGGCTTGGCAAAGCGCGTTAAAGTAACTGGTAGCGGTGGACTTAAGCGGTCCCATTCACACACGAGCCATATCCTGACTAAGAAGACGCCTAAAAGAAAGCGTAATCTCAGAAAAGCTACAATGGTTTCCAGCAGCGACATGAAGCGTATCAAAACGCTGTTGCCTTATTCTTAAGATCAGGAGGATTTAAATCATGGCAAGAGTTAAAAAGGCGTTAAACGCCAAGAAAAAACATAAAAAAGTTCTCAAACTGACCAAGGGCTTCTACGGCCAAAAGAGCAAAGTCTTCAGAGCGGCTAACCCTGCAATGATGCGCTCCCTTCGTTCTTCTTATGTTGGAAGAAAAAACCGCAAGAGAGATTTCAGAAAGCTTTGGATCGCTCGTATCAATGCAGCGACTCGCCTCAGCGGCATGAGCTATAGCAGATTCATGAACGGTCTTAAAGTTGCCAACATTCAGATCAACCGCAAAATGCTTTCTGAAATGGCAATCCATGATCCAGCTGGCTTCGCTAAGCTGGTTGAGACTGCGAAAGCAAGCCTCGCGAAGTAATTTAAAAGCTGACTGCGGCAGCAGCGGCTATATAGTTATGGAAAACCACTGTGAGAGCAGTGGTTTTCTTGTTTATATTTAAATGAATTGTGCTATAATGCTTTTAGTTTGATACTTTAGAGGTGAGCGCATGAAAACATGGCTAGGATTTTTGAAGCGCATCCAAAAGGATAGATTGATTGATTTGAACCCAGCTCAGATTCTAGCACTGGGATTTGGAAGCGTGATTTTGTTTGGCGCCATTTTGCTCGATCTGCCCATTTCGTCTAAATCAAATGAAAGCGTGGGTTTTATTAATGCCCTGTTTACAGCGACGTCGGCTGTGTGCGTCACCGGTCTCGTCGTTGTAGATACCGGTACTTATTGGACATTGTTTGGACAGCTGGTTATTTTGACTCTGATTCAAATTGGCGGACTTGGTTTTATGACCATGGCGACAATGTTCGCCCTCATAGTCGGCAAAAAAATCTCATTAAAGAGCAGGCTGGTCATGCAGGAAGCACTCAGTCACCAGAATATTTCCGGTGTCGTTCGCATTACCAGAAATGTATTGATCATGACGTTCTCGATTGAAGCGCTTGGTGCATTAATACTTTCCACAAAATTTGTTCCTGAGTATGGTTTAAGTCACGGGATATTGCTTTCAGTGTTTCACGCGGTATCAGCCTTTTGCAATGCCGGATTTGATATCATGGGCAACTACGCCAGTCTGACCGCATATGTCGGGGATCCGACCGTAAACTTTACTATCATGGGGCTTATTATCACGGGGGGATTGGGCTTTACAGTTCTTTCTGACCTTGTACTTAACAGGAAGTTCAAGATACTGCATTTGAACACTAAACTGGCAGTGACAGTTACGATAGGACTGATCACCGTTGGGACTGTATTTTTCTTTTTGGTTGAGTATAATAACCCTGATACACTTGGAAATCTGAGTATGTTGGAAAAATGGATGGCGGCCATGTTTGCGGCCGTGACGCCAAGAACAGCGGGTTTTAATACACTGCCTTTGGATAAGCTGACCATGAGTTCACTTTTAATGACGGTAGTGTTAATGTTTATTGGCGGATGTCCCGCATCTACGGCCGGCGGAATTAAGACGACAACATTTGGTCTGATTCTATTCAATATTGGGTCAGTGATCAGCGGCTATGAAGAGACCGTTATGTTCAAACGACGTATTTCACAAGTTCTAATCAGCCGGGCACTTGCGCTTATGTCCCTGGCGTTGGCGCTGGTGATCATTGTCACAATGGTCCTGTCGTTTTACGAACGAGAATTTACATTTATGGCACTTATTTTTGAAACTGTATCCGCTTTTGGTACAGTGGGACTTACCACCGGAATTACACCCATGCTGAGTGATGTCAGCAAAGTGGTACTTTCTGTAACTATGTTCTTCGGACGACTGGGTCCTATGACATTGGTCATGGCTTTGGCCAGACGCCAATCCATGAACCGGGCGCTTGTGCGTTACCCAGAGAGTAAAGTCAACGTTGGTTGATTGAGGAGGCCTTCACCTTGAAAAAACAATTTGTCGTCATTGGCTGCGGCCGTTTCGGGAGCAGTGTCGCCATGAAGCTTACCGAGCTCGGTGAAGAAGTCATGGTGGTGGACAAGAACGAGGAGATTATACAGACTATTTCTGAATCAGTCACTTACGCGGTTCAGGCCGATGCCACGGATGAGCAGACCATTCGATCCCTGGGGATTCGGAATTTTGACGTCGCGGTGGTCACGATTGGCTCTGATATTCAGTCCTCCATTCTGATCACGCTCATGTGCAAGGAGCTGGGGGTCAAATACGTGATCTCAAAAGCTCAGAACGAGCTGCACGGCAAGGTGTTGTACAAGACCGGCGCAGATCGCGTGGTCTTTCCGGAGCGGGAAATGGGCATCAAAATAGCGAAAAATCTGGTATCTGACAATATTTTGGACTATATTGAGCTGGCGCCGGATTACAGTATTGTTGAAATTGTGGCGCTGGACCATTGGATTGGTAAGAACCTGAGACAGCTGAACCTGCGCGCCAGATACGGCATCAACGTTATGGCGATCAAGCAGGGCTTTGACATCAAAGTCGCTGTGGGGCCGGACGAAGTGGTCCGCGAAGGGGATGTCCTGGTCGTCATAGGGCATAATGACGATTTGAACCGGATCGACAAGCCATAACCTGTCCTGATGCCCAGTTTTCGCAAGGCTTTTGCCGATGGTTTTCTGGCGCCAACCCTGACCTGAAGGGAGTACTCATCAATGAAGCACATAGCCTCTTCACAAAATGATATCTACAAAGGATATAAAAATTTACTTTCTAAAAAGCACCGTATCCAGCAAGGATTGTTTCTGATTGAAGGTGTCCGTTTAGTGCGACATGTCATGGCACGGGGATGGCCGCTCCGCGATTTGATCCTGGACCAGAGAGAAGCAGACCGCGTTGAGTTTATTCATCTCGCGCAGCACGCTGAAAGCCAGGGCATAAACGTGACCATTCTCGAAGGCGAATTGTTTGAAGTCTTATCTGAAACCGTCCATTCACAGGGCTGTCTTGGTGTCGCTGAAATGCCGGAGCTTGCACCCCGGCCGCTGGAAGGCAGTCTCTTTCTGGCATTGGATCAAATCCGTGATCCCGGTAATCTTGGGACTATACTCAGGACCTCTGACGCAGCCGGCGTGGAGGGGGTTCTGCTTTCCAAGGGCTGTGTCGAGCCTTTCAATGAAAAAGTCGTGCGCTCGACAATGGGATCTCTCTTTGACGTGCCATTGGTTCAGTGTTCAGATTTCGCGGGAACGCTGGCTGAATTTCGCTCGAATGGCTTTGAAATCGCAGTGGCGGTTCTCGAGGATTCAGAGGATTACGCCCTTTACGACTGGACAAAGCCTACCGTTTTGGTGATTGGAAACGAAGCAGAGGGGATCTCTGAGGAGATTCAAGCTTTGGCGACTCAGCGCCTTAGGATTCCAATCCGCGGGGGCGCAGAGAGCCTCAACGCGGCGATTGCTGCAGGGGTAATCCTATTCGAAGCCACACGCCAACGACGACTGTGAAACGACTGAAAAGCGGCGCCCTGCGTTGTCATGGGGAAAAGTATCTCTTGCAACCTGGCGTTTCATTATGCTATAGTATTTACAATTGAAATGAAGGTATGAGGTAAGTGTCGGCGGTTTTTTGGCTGATCTATGCGTATTTCATGCCGGCAATGACGGAGAGAGTAGTCTATAGTTCAGATCTTCAGCGAAAAAGGAATGGTGGGAGCCTTTTGATTTGATGTGGATGAAGTTCACTCCTGAGCTTTTTCGGTGAAACTATTCAGTAGCTGGAAACGTCCTGTCCGCGTTAAGGACTGTCAATGAGTGGCAAAGCGATTATGTCGCCGCGTCAATTGGGTGGTACCACGGAGTAAAATCTTCGTCCCTTTGGGATGGGGATTTTTTTATTTGTCCAAAAACACCCAGAGACTTATAACATCAAGTGATGGCTGGTGGGTTGCGGGTGAGATGACCATCGGCAAAAAACCGCACTGGCATGAAAGTGAAAACTGAGAGGAGATGTACAAATGAAAGACAATGTTCAGAGCATGTTGACGCAGGCCCTGTCCGAGATTAATGGCGCCGCGGATTTGGCGGCGATTGAAGCCCTCCGCGTCAAGTACCTCGGGAAAAAGGGCGAGGTGACGACACTGCTGAGATCCATGGGCGCGGTGGCGCCTGAAGACCGGCCGGAGATGGGCCGCATCATCAACGAGGCCAGAGAAGCTATTGAAGCAGCCCTTGAAGAGGCAAAAGCGGTCAAATCCGCCAGCGCCCTGGGCGACAAACTGATCCAGGAACAGATCGACGTGACCTTACCGGGTGTGGCGAAAAAACGCGGGCATTTGCATCCACTGACGGTGGTTTTGAACGAGATTCAGGACATCTTTATAGGTATGGGCTTCAGCGTCGCTGAGGGGCCGGAGGTAGACACTGTATACAATAACTTTGACGCGCTGAATTCGCCGCCGGATCACCCGTCCAGGAGCCTGTCTGATACGTTCTATATCACGGAGGAGATTCTCCTCAGAACCCAGACGTCCCCGGTTCAGGTCAGGACTATGAAGGCAAGTAGTCCGCCCATCAAAGTCATTTCACCGGGCCGCTGCTTCCGCTTCGACGAGCTGGACGCGACGCATTCCCCAATGTTCCACCAGATTGAGGGCTTAGTGGTGGATGAGAACATTACCATGGCTGATCTGAAGGGCACTTTGGACGTCTTTGCAAAACGTTTGTTTGGCGAACACACCAAGACGAAGTTCCGACCGCACTACTTCCCGTTCACGGAGCCAAGCGCCGAAGTGGACGTCACTTGCTTCAAATGCGGCGGCAAGGGCTGCCGAGTATGCAAGGGCAGCGGCTGGATCGAAATCCTTGGCTGCGGTATGGTGCATCCAAACGTCCTTGAGGAGTGCGGCATAGACTCTGAAAAATACACAGGTTTTGCCTTTGGCATGGGTCTTGACCGAGTGACCATGCTGAGACTTGAAATCGACGACATCCGTCTGATGTTTGAAAATGACATGCGTTTCATTGAACAGTTTTAGGAGGGCGAGAAGATAATGCTGGTACCTATAGCGTGGTTAAAAGATTATGTGGAGATCGACGATCTCTCATTGAACTACTTTGAAGACCGTATGGTCATGTCCGGTTCCAAGACTGAAGCGATTTCTGAAGTCTGCCAGGGCATCAAAAATATTGTGGTTGGTAAAATTACCGAAGTGAAGCGCCACCCTGAAGCGGACAAGCTTTGGGTTATGCAGGTGGACCTTGGCGAGCGCGTGACGCAGATCGTCACAGGCGCGGACAACTGCTTTGAGGGCGCTTATATTCCTGTAGCGGTCCACAATTCGTGGATCTGCGGCGGCGTCAAGATCAAGAAGAGTAAGCTGAGAGGCATTGACTCGGATGGCATGCTCTGCTCCTTGGAAGAACTTGGATTTGCAGATAACGTCATTCCAAAGAAATTTGCCGATGGCATCTATATCCTCGACGGACCACTCCCGCTTGGCGCGCCTCTTCAGGAAGCGGTGCCGGAGTTTGCGGATCAGGTCGTTGAATTTGAAATCACGCCTAACCGCCCGGACTGTCTCAGCATGCTGGGGATCGCCCGTGAAGCGTCTGCGACCTTTGAGCGTCCGAAGCGTAAAATTGCACGCGTTGACGTTCCTGAGACAGGAGACATCCATGAGGTCGCGTCTGTGGAGATCCTCGACGCAGACCTTTGCCCGCGTTATGCGGCCAAAGTGGTTCGAAATGTCCGTATTGCGCCATCCCCTATGTGGCTGCAGCTCAGACTGATGAAGGCGGGCGTGCGCCCAATCAACAATATTGTCGACATCACGAACTATGTGATGCTGGAGTACGGCCAGCCTATCCACGCCTTTGACTTCGACACCTTGGGCGGCGGAAAGATCATCGTCCGCAGAGCCCATGAAGGTGAGAAGATCGTGACGCTGGACAGCGTTGAAAGAACGTTGGACCACGAGACACTGGTCATAGCGGACGCGACGCATCCGGTTGGCCTCGCGGGCATCATGGGCGGCGAAAATACGGAGATCACGGATCATACCAAAAATATTCTGATCGAGGTCGCCTCCTTTGATAAGACGAATATACGCCGCAGCTCAAAGGCGCTTGGACTGCGTACCGAGGCGTCGGCGCGCTTTGAAAAAGGCGTGGCACACTGCCATGTCCTGCCGGTGGTCGACCGGGTGGTTCAATTGATCCATCAGCTGGATGCTGGGGATGTCGTCGGCGGCGTCATTGACGTCTATCCAAAGCCTCTCGAAGAAAAAGAGATTGTGGCGCGTCCTGCGCGGATCAATGCGATCATCGGCACAAAGCTCTCTGAAGAGGCTATTAAAGGGTATCTGGAGCGCCTTGAGATCGTGTGTGCGCTGGAGAACGGCCTGCTGCGCTGCCAGGTGCCTGCGCACCGTCTGGACCTTGAAAAGGAAATTGATCTGGTTGAGGAAGTCGCAAGAATGTATGGCTATGATGTGGTCGATACAACGCTGCCTCACGACGCTTCAACGGGCGGACTGAATTATAACCAGATTCTTGTGGCGGCTGCGCGGGCTCAGCTCACTGCAGACGGCTACAATGAAACATCGACGTATTCCTTCGTCAGCCCATCCCAGCCAGACTGGCTGAATCTCCCTGAAGACGCACCTGAGCGGCTGCAGATCAGGCTGATCAATCCGCTGGGTGAAGAGTACAGTGTCATGAGAACGACGCTGGCGGCGAACCAGCTTGAGGTATTGGCGAGGAACTTTAACCGTCGTCTGCCTGCGGTGCGGTCTTTTGAGATTGGGTACCGCTTCATTGCGGAGTCTCTGCCGCTCCAGGAGCTGCCAGAAGAGCGCCAGACCCTGGTCATGGGGGCTTTTGGACAGACGGAATCCTTCTTCACAATGAAGGGCAGCGTCGAGAATCTTCTGGATCTGTATGGCATTCAGGACATCGAGTGGCGTCCTATGACGACCCATACAAGTTATCACCCGGGACGCTGCGCTCAGGTCTTCCACGGCGACTGCTGCCTCGGCACAGTGGGTGAAGTGCACCCTAAGGTCGTCGAAGCCTTTGGCTTTGAAGGCAAGGCTTATCTGGCGGAGCTCGAGCTGGCCTGGATGATTGAAAAAGCGAACCTCGACCGCAAATATAATCCGCTGCCTAAGTTCCCGGCTATGTCCAGAGACCTGGCTGTCCTCGTCCGGGATGAGGTGACCAACGCGGAGATGCTGGAGATTCTGAAGCAAAACGGCGGAAAGATCCTTGAGAGCGTTGCGCTGTTTGACGTCTATAAAGGCAAGCAGATTGAAGCGGGCCACAAGTCCATGGCCTATGCCCTGGTGTACAGAGCAGGGGACAGAACTTTGACAGACGCTGAGGTCAGCAAGGTCTTTGAGACGCAGCTGGCGGCACTTTCTACAGCGGTCGGTGCGAAACTGAGATAATTATAATTTTTTATACTTTCTTGTATGAGGTTGAAGGGAATTTGAATTGGGTATCGAATAGATAATTCGAATGACTCTGTGTTGGGTTGGTGTGGGCTGAGCGCTCACCGACCCCTCCGGAGTCGACCTATTCGTTTCTCCGGTGCTTAGGCAGCCAAGATTGAAGTGTATTGAAATCCTTTACCAGTCGGTAGGACGAGCAGGGACTCAAACTTTCAAGCACCGGAGTTATAACGCACAGCAGGAAAGGGGTCGGATGAAATGCCGGACAAAAATAAAGTCGTCGTCCGCATCATGGGACACGAATATACCTTGGTCAGTGAAGATACCAGGGAATATATGCAGCGTGTGGCCAATGTCGTCGACGACAAAATGAAGGAAATCGCTTCTGCCAACAAGAAACTCAGTACTTCCATGATTGCAGTACTGACGGCCCTTAATGTCACAGATGAGTATCTCAAGATTGCGACGCGAAACGAAGAGCTTGAAAAGCGCATTCAGGACCCTACAATCAATCAGCAGGAAGTTCAGGACAAAATTGACGCCCTGCATAGGAATTATGAGCTCAAAAGTCTTGAGTATGAACGGCTGGCTACGGATTTTGACAAGCTTTCACAGAGTGCCAGAGAACATGACAAGACTATTGTGGCATTGAAGCTGAAAATTGAAGAACAAAGCCGTACGATCAGCGAGCGGGAGAGCAAAGTCATTGTTCTGGAATCCGAGAAAGCAGAGCTTTCTGAACAGTTGGCGCTGAAGGAACGGGAACTCGTCGATTTTCTCGACAGTTTTCAGGAAGGCTGATACAATGAAGTGGCGGGACTAGTTCCGCCACTTTTTTATGGGAGGAAAATGGTGTCAGACACCGCCTTCCATTTTGGAAGGCGGTGTCTGACACCATTTTCCGCATCTGACGCCAATTTAGTATAACACCACTTGAAAGAAGGGGACCATCATGTCCAAATTTGAATTACTCGCTCCCGCCGGGAGCAGAGCTTCCTTTGAAGCCGCTCTGAAAGCCGGCGCTGATGCCATATATCTGGGCGGAGACGCCTTTGGCGCACGTCAAAGCGCCGCGAACTTTGACGACGCGTCTCTGTCAGAAGCGGTTCGGGACGCGCATCTGCTGGGCGTCCGTGTTTACCTGACCGTCAATACTCTGGTCTATGACCATGAAAGAAATGCCCTGGAGGCGTTTCTGGACAGAATGGCGGCCATAGGCATGGATGCCTGGATTGTACAGGACTTTGGGGTGCTGGAATGGGCCAGAAGCCGTTATCCTCAAATGGAAATTCACGCCTCCACACAAATGGCGGCACAAAACGTTGAAGACGTAAAAGCACTCACCGCGCTGGGGGTCAAACGCGTTGTCCTGCCTCGGGAAATGCGCCTTGAGGAAGTGCGGACTATAGTTGATCAGACGGGCGCGGAGCTGGAGCTCTTCGTCCATGGTGCGCTCTGTGTGAGCGTGTCGGGCCAGTGCTACATGAGCAGCATGATTGGCGGTCGCAGCGGCAACCGTGGACAGTGTGCGCAGTCCTGTCGACAAGCCTATGACTTGATCGATCTTGAGACGGAGGAGAGCGTTGGCGGCAACACCGGCATTTATAGGCTCAGTCCAAAGGACCTGAATACACTTGATCACATAGGCGACATAATGGATGCCGGCGTGACCTCGCTGAAAATAGAGGGCCGCATGAAGGGGCCGGAGTTCGTCTATCAGACTGTCAAGGCCTACAGAACAGCCATAGACCGTCATTTGAAGGGTGTAGCCTATAGCGCACAGGAGTTGGAAGAGACGGACAGAAGTCTCGAGAAGATTTTCAACCGGGGCTTTACCAAGGGCTGGGTGCTTGGGGAGCGCGGTGACAGCTACTTGAGCGCTGAAATTCCGGGTAACCAAGGGCTTCCAGTGGCGAGCGTGAATCGCTTCGACGCCCGGGCAGAAGAGGTTGAAGTCGAGCTCCTTGAGGACCTCGTTGTTGGCGACGAGCTCCAGATTCGAAGGGGCAAGGAAAGCAGCGGCTGCCGCGTGGAATACATCCTCCATAAAGGGCAGAGAGTCAAAACTGCCGCAAAAGGGCTACAGGTCAGAATCAATTACAAAGCAGCCTGTCACAAAGGTGACGTCCTCAGACGAACCTATGACAAGAAAGAAATGGATCGTCTGCAGGCGGAAATTCATGAGCGCGCCAGGAAAGTCCCGGTTAAGGCAGCTGCGGTCCTAAAGACAGGGCTGCCGCTGGAGGTATGCCTGACGGATGCCCAGGGGCATCAAGGCTGCGCAGTCTCCGAAATGCCGGCTGAAGCCGCCATCAAGAAGCCTCTGGATCGGGAGCGGCTGCTTGAGCAGCTCTCCAAGCTGGGAACCACGGCTTATGAAGCCATAGAGTTTGACTTGTCGCTGGACGAGCTTTCCACTTTGCCTATCAAAGTCATCAATGAAACCAGGCGGCTGGCGGCGGAGCGATTGGACGCGGCGCGCACGCAGTCCATGGTTGTACAGGTTGAGAAGTCGCCTTTGGCAGAATATGGCACACTCGAAGAAATCGCTGAAGTGCCCGCGACGTCTGCAGCACTTGCGGCGACGTCGACATTGACATTGACATTAAAATCGACGGCGACAGAATTGGCAAATGAGGAAGGGGTTTTGCGTGGTTCTGAGATTGGTTCTGAGACTGCTGCCGAACCCGTCACCGACGAACCCGGCTCGGGTGAAGCTGAGGTCAAGAGGCGAGAAATCGCAATAACCCTTTGTGCCTCGGTACCCGACCTGGGCAGACTTCATTTGGCTCTGGAGGCTGGTTTAAAAGAAGTATACTTCAGAGGACCGCTCAGCGATCTGGAGCGGGCTCAAAGCTTGGCGCAGCGCTACCAGGCGAGTCTCTCGTGGCAGTGGTCCAGGCCAAATACCAGCCGCATGGTTGAAAAAAATGCTCAGATTCTCAGTCGATTGAAACCCGAGCGCATAGTTGTCAATTCGCCAGGTTTGATTGGCTGGGCAAAGCAGTTTGCGGCACATGTGACGGCGGATTACGGCCTTAATGTGCTCAATGCAGGCTCAGAGCGCATAGTCAGAGGACTGGGCGCTGAAGTGGTCACCTTGTCTCCGGAGCTGACGGGGGAGGGGATAGAGACCATCGGCAAAAATGCCTTGGGTGCCTTGGAAATCATAGGGTTTGGGCATCTGCCGGTCATGTTGACGCCCCACTGTCCTATCCGCACGGGGCTTGGGGGACCGGCTCAAGGCTGTGCGCTTTGCAGCGGGAAAGCTTATGGTCTGCGCGACAAGACGGGGGCGATTTTTCCTGTAGTCAAGACGGGGCCGTGCTGGACAGAGGTCTTGAACAGCCGCGTGCTGGATTTGTCGGATCAGCTGGAGAGGCTCAGCGCTGCGGGGGTCACCCGTTACAGGCTGCATTTTACCATTGAGTCACCGGACGAGATCATGGACCTCGTACTGGCCCATAAGGAGCGGATCGCGGGCAAACGGACGCCAATTCGCACCGAGTTTCCAAGAACCCACGGGCACTTTTTCAGAGGGGTTTATTAGGTCAGCGCAGAGCAGTGCATTTTATAAATGAGTATGCAAAGGAAATTTGAATTGTTTAGAATAGTATTCAGGAGGGTTGCACCATGAATCCCAGATCTATACGTGTCCTTGAGCTGCCCAAAATCATAGCCATGCTGGCAGAGCTCGTTTCCTGCGGGTTGACCCGGGAAAAAGTGCTCGAGCTCGAACCCAGCGGTGATTATAGCGAAGTCCGCGACCGGTTGAATGAGACAGATGAAGCGAGCGCGCTGATCATGCGCCATTCCAGTCCGCCATTTGGTCCGGTTCACGATTTGAGGGCCCATGCGAAAATTTCAACCATAGGGTCGTTTTTGTCACCTGGACAGCTGATGGAGGTTTCGGATACCCTGAGAACGGCCAGAAATGTGAAGCAGTTTATTGCGAAAAATGCCGGTGAAGGCAGTGAAATGCCTATTCTCAAGGGCTTGGCCGATGGTCTTGTGCCCGTCAAACCTCTCGAAGATACCATCAATAACGCGATCCTGGGTGAAAATCTGGTGTCGGACAATGCCAGCCACGAGCTGCGCAAGATTCGAAGAGAGATTGAGAACAAGCATCAGGCAATCCGAAATAAGCTGGATTCCATTATCAAAGACACATCAAACCAAAAGTACCTGCAGGACGCGCTGGTGACCATCCGCCAGGATCGCTTCGTGGTACCGGTCAAAAATGAGTACAAACACATGATCAAAGGCCTGGTGCACGACCAGTCCGGCAGCGGCTCGACCCTTTATATAGAGCCTTTCGCGGTGGTCGAGCTCAACAACGGACTTAAGGAGCTCAGGCTGAAGGAGCAGGAGGAGATCGTCAGGATCCTTACGGAGATCACGGCAGAGGTCGCTGAAGTTGCGGACACGCTGCTGTCGAATCAGGAGACGCTGGTACAGCTGGACTTTATTCTGGCTAAGGGAAAACTGGCCCACAAGATGAAGGCGACCTCGCCGGAGCTCAACCGCGAGGGGAAAATCCGTCTGAAAAACGGACGCCACCCTCTGATCGATCCCAAAGTGGTCGTGCCGACGAATTTCTGGATTGGGGAGAATTTTAAGACGCTCCTGATTACCGGCCCGAACACCGGCGGTAAAACAGTGACGCTGAAGACCGTTGGCCTGCTGACAATGATGGCCCAGTGCGGTCTCCACATACCGGCGGATTATGGCTCGAAAATCGCGGTTTTCGACCAGGTGTTCGCAGATATTGGGGACGAGCAGTCCATAGAGCAGAGCCTCTCCACCTTCTCGTCCCACATGACGAATATTGTGGATATTCTCAATCATGTGGATGCCAATTCACTGGTGCTCTTCGACGAGCTGGGCGCCGGCACGGATCCGACTGAGGGTGCGGCACTGGCCAAGGCGATTCTGACTAAACTGTTCGCCTGGAAAGTCACCACTGTGGCGACGACCCACTACAGTGAGCTGAAAGAGTTCGCGTTGGTGACCCCTGGGGTGGAAAATGCCAGTGTGGAATTTGATGTTGAGACATTAAGTCCGACCTATAAGCTGCTGATTGGCGTACCAGGCAAGTCCAATGCCTTTGAAATTTCCCGGAAGCTGGGCCTCAGCAAAGAAATTATTGATAGTGCGAAAACCTGGATAGAGACCAATGCCATAGCCTTCGAGGATGTGCTGGCGAAGATTGAGTACAACCGAAAGACCTCTGAAGCTGAGCGGGATGAGGCGGTTCGCATGAGGATCGAAGCGGAAAAACTGCGAAAGACCCTCGAGGAGAAGGACGAAAAAATTGCTGAGCAACGGGCCAGGTTGATCCGAGAGGCGAAGGAAGAAGCGCGCAAGCTTTTAAGAGAAGCCAAGGAAGAAGCCGATGCGCTCGCAAAGGAACTCCGCGACATCTCCGGCGGTCTATCCAAAGAACACCTCAGAAGGGTAGAAGAGCTCAGACGCAAGCTGAAGTCCAACATGGATGATCTGCAAACGCCGCTGCTCGAGGATCTTTATGAGGTGGAGCCGCCTAAAGATCTAAAGCTCGGGGATCTCGTCCAGCTGGTCCATCTGAATCAGCGTGGCAATGTCGTGACCTTGCCGGATGCAAATGGGGACCTGATGGTGCAGGTTGGGATCATGAAAATCAGTGTCAATGTCAGCAATCTGAAAAAGATCGAAGAAAAGGTGACCCCGGCTAAGCGTCAGTCAAAAGGCGGTGGCCGCGGATTTGAAACCAAGAGCTTGAATGCCAGGACTGAAATTGATCTTAGGGGTCTTAACGTTGAGGAAGCTATGGCGGAGCTTGATAAGTATCTGGATGATGCCTGCCTGGCCAATCTAAAGTCGGTCAGGATTATTCACGGCATTGGTACGGGTGCACTCAAGGCCGGGCTCAAACCCTATTTCAGGAATCATCCCCATGTCAAGACGGCGCGGGATGGTGCATATGGAGAAGGCGGCATTGGGGTGACGGTTCTGGAGCTGAAGTAGGCGTGATTTAGTCGGATTTTACGGGGGGTGAGATTTGGTGGAGCATAAGCTCGATTTTGAGTTGCGGACACTGCCGGATGGGACGCGCATTGGTGTTTCAGCATGCCTTCTCGGTGTCCGCTGTAAATACGACGGGACCAGCAATTATACGGCAGAGGCGGTCAGAGGGCTAGCTGAGAGATACACGCTGATCCCTGTTTGCCCGGAGCAGCTGGGCGGACTGACGACGCCGCGGCCGCCAGCTGAGATTTTGAATGGCAGGGTCATCACTAAAGATGGCTTGGATGTGACAGAAAGCTTCCAGCGCGGCGCCGAGGAAACCCTCGAGATTTTCAAAGTGTTGAAACTCGAGGCAGCGATCCTGAAAGAAGGCAGCCCTTCCTGCGGCAGCAGCCTGATCTATGATGGCACGTTTACGGGCGTCAAGATTCCAGGAATGGGACTCACAGTGCGGGTATTGAGAGATCAGGGCGTAGCTGTGATTTCAGAGAAGGCGCTGGTTTAAAGAGCATGGAAAAAACCTCCACAAGGTGAGTGTGACTCACCCTGCGGAGGTTTTTTGAATTGTAGTGAATTGTGTGAAGCTCTGGCACTTTTTTTGAACCCGTCCGCGTCCCCAAATTGAGTCAGTTGCTGTTGAGGTTCAATTCCTGAATAAGCTTTTCTATCTCCGCAATGAGGGAAGGAAAGCGCTCATCCTCAGGGAAGCGCTCTTCACCGGTTTTCAGGGCTTCGAGAGCGGTTGTAATCTGCCCGTCTACTGCGGAAAAATAACCTTTTTTGAAAAAGTACTCGGCAGAAGTCCTATACGCTGTCAGACCAAAAGTCAATGAAGCCGCGACCATCAAGACGAGAGCAAGCCGGGCGCCCCAGTTTTTCCAGGTATACTTCACCTGGTAGCGGTAACCCACAGACCACGCGGCCAGGAAGCCGCCCAGGAGACCCGCCAGATGGGCCGTATTGTCAATCATGGGATTCACAAAGCCATAAACCACGTTGATGCCTAGCAGCACGAAAATATCATTTCCAAAGATTCTTCTGTAAACATCCTTATTCAGCGTGAATAGATACAGGTTTGCCCCAATCAAACCAAAGATGGCGCCGGAGGCACCAACGGAAACGTTGTCATTGAGGAGAAAACTGCCTACAGTCCCGGTGATGCCGGCAGCAAAGTATATGATCAGAAAACGGGTTTTGCCAAAAATCATTTCCGTATCCCGGCCGAACAGGTGAAGGGCATAGCTGTTGAAGCCGAGGTGCAGGAGGTTGGCATGGAGAAACATGGGTGTGATCAGGCGATAAAGTTCCAGATCCGCAATCCGGTAGTTGATCTTCGCGCCAAAGCGAATCAGCGTCAGCGTCGATAAACTTGAATCAAAATACATCATTACTAAAAAGACAGCCACATTTATGAAAATCAGAATATGACTCAGAAACAGGGGTTTCTTGGTTTGCTCTAAAATCATGGCGGACACCTCACAGTATCTCCATGATAACAAAGAGACACAGCGTGATCAAGGGCATCCCTTGATTCTCATGAGCGGCTGTGGTAAACTGATTAACAAATGCAGTGAACTAACAAAAGTTAAAGTGTCTGTGAAGGGGAAAGTAGCAGGTTAAGTCTTTTTCAGCGAGTCATCGAGGGTGGGAGGATGACATGGGCTAATCCGCGAAATCGCGCCCCGGAGACGCGCGTCAGGCTGTTTAATGCTGAGCGCGCTGGTGAGTCCGCCATTACAGGATCTGAGAGGACATCCCAAACACCTGGGACGTCAATTAGAGTGGTAACGCGGTTGATTCGTCTCTATCCCAGGATAGAGGCGTTTTTGATTTTTCAGCAAAAAAAAGCACCAACCAGCACCAACCAGCACCAACCAGCACCAACCAGCACCAACCAGCACCAACCAGCACCAACCAGCACCAACCAGCACCAACCAGCACCAACCAGTCAAGGACAATGGGCAGCAGAAGGAAAACGACAGAAAAAGGTTGAAAGACCATAAAATATGGAATCTACATGGAGGGAATCACGTGAAGGACTACAGAAAAATCATTGCATCACATCTGGCACCACATCTTGAAATCGCCACAGAGGAAGAGATCATGGCGCTCATTGAGCTGCCCAAATATACGGACATGGGCGATTTTGCGTTTCCGTGCTTCAGATATGCGAAAGCGCTGAAAAAGGCACCAAACCTGATCGCTGCTGAGCTGGCAGAAAAAATTTCAGGGGATCCGCTTTATGAAAAAGTTGAGGCAGCAAGCGCCTATGTCAACTTTACCATGGACAAAGCCCAGCTCGCTGAGGATGTATTGAAGGACGTTCTCGAGCTTGGAGATCTTTTTGGCTCCTCTACAAAAGGCGAAGGCAAGACCGTCATTGTTGAGTTTTCGTCCACCAACATTGCCAAACCCTTCCATATGGGGCATATCCGCAGCACTATGATCGGAAATTCCCTTTATAGAATCCATAAGTTTTTGGGATACAATACCATCGGCATAAATCACCTGGGAGACTATGGCACGCAGTTCGGCAAGCTGATCGTCGCGTTCAAGCTCTGGGGCGACAAGGACACCATTGAAGCTGACCCAATCCCTGAGCTCCTGAAGATCTACGTGAAGTTCCATGACGAGGCGGAGAACAACCCGGCCCTGGAAGATGAAGCGAGAAGCTGGTTCAAGCGCCTGGAGGACAACGACCCTGAAGCCTATGCACTATGGGAGTGGTTCCGGGACATCAGCCTTAAGGAGTTCAGCCGTGTCTACGGCATGCTGGACGTCCACTTTGATTCCTACGCGGGCGAGAGCTTCTATTCAGACAAGATGCCAGCCGTTCTTGATGAAATGCGCCAAAAGGGCATCATGAAAGTGTCTGAGGGCGCTGAGATCGTCGATCTGGAGCCTTATGGCATGCCGCCGGCGCTCATCACCAAGAAAGACGGCTCCACGCTGTATCTGACACGCGACATCACGGCGGCTCTTTATAGAAAGAAGCATTATAACTTTGACAAGAATGTCTATGTCGTCGGTGCGCCTCAAAAGCTGCATTTCCAGCAGTGGATGAAGGTCGTCGAGCTGATGGGCTACGACTGGGTGAAGGATTGTATCCATGTTGAATTTGGCACCGTGGCTCTGGAAGAGGGTTCACTGTCGACACGCAAAGGCCGCGTGGTCTTCCTCGAAGAGGTCTTGAAGAAAGCCGTTGAAAAGACTAAGGAAATCATTGCGGACAAAAACCCTAATCTTGAGCACAAAGACGAGGTCGCGGCACAGGTTGGCATTGGGGCAGTCGTGTTCCAGGAACTTTCAAACAACCGGATCAAGGACTACACCTTCAGTCTCGACAAAACCCTTTCCTTCGACGGTGAGACCGGGCCATATGTTCAGTATACCCACGCCCGTGCCTGCAGTGTCCTGAGAAAAGCAGCACCCCAGCTTCTCGAGCAGCCAGTGGACTTCAGTAAATTGTCTGACGCGGCTACCAGCGAGGTCGTGAAACTGATCCGTCAGTTCCCTGAAATCGTCAGCGACGCTGCTGAGAAATATGAGCCATCCTTAATTACGCGCTATGTCGTCAATCTGGCGCAGGAGTTCAACCGGTTCTATCATGACAATCCTATCCTGTCTGAGGATGCGGTGCTGTCTACAGCGCGACTGGCGCTGGTCGACGCAACGCGTCAAACCATTAAAAATGCACTGTTCCTGATCAGCCTCAAAGCACCTGTCAAAATGTAGGCTTCCATCAGGAAGAACCAGTTTAACGTCCGAGCACAAGCCGGTCAAACTCGCCCTCTAAAGGGCGCGTTGACCGGCTTGTTTATGGTATAATAATGAATAGCTGACGAACTTAATCAAATGACATCAAGCTGGAACAAAAAATAGCGACATAATAATGTCACAATAGTCAAAGGACGAATGTTATGGAACTGCACGCACAATCCAGTCAATTTAAAATTTTCAAAGGGCTCGCCGGCGCCTATGTCGACCACTACGACACCGTCGCGTCCCTTTACAGCAAAAATTTCCGAGATCCTGAGAGCTTTCAGCGCCGGCTGAAAGAATTGGAGGACCAGCCTGTCAACAGAGAAGCGCTCTGCGAGGCACTGGAAGCCTACAATTGCAGCCTCGGCTGCTCAGAGAAGACCCTCGAGAATCTGGAAAGATTGAAGCAAAATGACACTGTCGTCGTTGTGACAGGGCAGCAGGCGGGTATTTTTACCGGCGCGCTCTACACCGTTTACAAGGCCATTACGACACTGAAGCTTGCAAAAAGCCTGGAGGCAGAAATTGGAAGACCTGTAGTGCCGGTCTTCTGGATTGCTTCTGAAGATCATGACTTTCATGAAATAAAAGCAGCCCACTATATAATCGGCGGAAGACTTAAAAAGGTGGAGATCGACAAGACAGACCGAAAGTCTCTCAAACGTGTCAATCTCAAGAAAATGTCCGTAGGCCATCTTGAAACCAACAGCAGCGTTAAGCACTCCATCGAACAAATCTTGTCTGATTTTGCCGGGAATGAATCCATAGATCACTTCGAATCACTTCTGTCGACAACTTTTATTGACAGGGATTCCCTCAGCAATTGGTTCGGCCGTATCATGAGCCGGCTCTTTCACGAATACGGCCTTGTCTTGCTGGATCCTATGATTCCTGAGCTCAGGGCGCTGGAGACCAATTTCTTTTTAACAGCCGTAGAGAAACAAGCCGCGGTCATAGACGCCTTAAAGCAGCAGACTGAGCGCGTTGAAAACAAAGGTTATCAGAAAGCAATTGAGTTTGACCCCCAGGGCCTCCAGCTTTTTATCTATGAGCATGAGGAACGTCTGGCGCTGCGCAGCGATCAGGAGGGTTACTACATTGAGCATGGCGGTCAGCAGATCAGATATTCCAAAGAGGCGCTTCTGGACCGTATAAAGGAGAGACCTCACGACTTCAGCACCAATGTGGTGCTCAGGCCTGTCGTCCAGGATGTCCTGCTGCCGACCCTGGCTTATGTTGCAGGACCGGGCGAACTGAACTACTACGCCCAGCTGGACAAAGTCTACCAGGTATTTGGAAGACAGGCGCCGGTTTTTTATCCAAGAGAAAACTTTACACTGGTGCAGAAAGAGGTCAAAGAGGTGCTGAACCACTATGACCTGTCTCCGGAAAATGTCCTGATGTGCGGCATCAGCGCCATCCGGGATCATCTTCTGGATCTTCGGGATGAGGTCAGAATCGACACCTTGTTTGATAACTATATTGAAAAGTTCGAGGATGAATACAGAATCCTCCTTCAAAAAGTTCTGGAAATCAGCCCTGACCTGGAGTCATTGTCCGAAAAGAATATCGGGCTTATCAAAGGGCAGATGAACTATCTTAAAGAAAAAGCCCACCGTTTTCACCGAAGAAACCACAGACAGGTCACCCGTGACCTGACCGCGGTTGAAGCCCAGCTCATGCCGGGCGGCCACCTTCAGGAACGGACCTTGTCCATCCTTCAGTACTACGCGGAGCGAGGCAATACCTTGATCGATTTCCTGCTCAACGAGGTCCCTCTCAACCCGGACCACCGGATTATCATGCTCGGCTGAAGCAGCCCAAAGGAGTTGTCGCAATTGAAAATTGGCATGGTCTGTTATCCTTCCTATGGCGGCAGCGGCGTTGTCGCGACAGAACTTGGCATTCATTTGGCCAACCTTGGCCATGAGGTCCACTTCATCACCTATGACAAGCCCTTCAGGCTGACTGAGTTCCACGAAAATATCTTCTTTCATGAAGTGGACGTCTCCAACTATCCTGTGTTCAAATATCCGCCCTATATCCTGGCCCTCGCCAATAAAATCTATGAAGTCGCCAGAAGGGAAGGCCTTCAGATTCTCCATGCCCACTACGCCGTGCCCCATACCATGGCGGTTCACATGGCGGCTCAGATGCTGGGAGATCAAGTCAGAACCGTGACCACACTTCACGGCACGGACGTGACCATTATGGCAGAAGACCAAAGTCTGAGGGACGTCACTGAGTTCAGTATTAATCAGATGGACGCGCTGACGGCGGTCTCCGAAGATCTGAAACAGGTCGCCCTCAAATCCCTGACAATCATCCCGCCGTTCCATATGATCCACAATTTCGTCAATACTGCCCAGTACCGCAAAATGCCTGCGCTCTGCTCGCGCGCCCGCCTGAAAGTCCCCGAGGGGCAGAAGGTCCTGATTCACATCTCGAATTTCAGAACCGTCAAGCGCATTCAGGATGTCATGGAGATCTTCAGGGGCGTGAACGCCGAGTGTCCCGCTCATTTAATGCTGGTCGGCGATGGCCCGGAGATTCGGACTGCCTACGAGCTGACCGACCGCTTCAACCTGCGTGATCGTGTCCACTTTATGGGAAAACAGGACAATGTCGTCGCTCTGTTGTCCTGCTCCGACCTCTTCCTGCTGCCCTCCGAAAAGGAGAGCTTTGGTCTGGCCGCGCTGGAAGCCATGGCCTGTGAAGTTCCGGTCATTGCAAGCATTACCGGCGGAATCCCTGAGGTCGTCGAGGATGGCGTCAGCGGCGCCCTGTCAGACGTAGGGGATACGGCAAAGATGATCGCCGACGCAGTCGCCATTTTATCCAGTCCTGAGCGCCACCGGGCTATGGCATCAGCCGCCCGTCATAGAGCCACCTCTGCCTTTGAGGAGCAGACCATAGCAGCGCAGTATGTAGCACTGTATGAGTCCCTGCTGTCACAAGTCTAGAGACAATCCAAACGAAAGGCGGGATCACACCTTGAACGTCGTTCTGACCACACTGAACTCCCGCTATACCCATATGAGCCTGAGCCTGCGTTACCTGCGGGCTGCGCTGGAACAGCGCTTTAATCTCCATGCCGCCGCTACGGCTGAAAGTGCTTTTGCCGATGGTTCCCAAACCGCCCCCCCAGCCCAAGTCCTCACCGGCGCTGCCGAACAGGGGGCGTCGCCTCTGACTCTCAGGCTTTTGGAATTCACCATCAACCAGCCCCACGAGCACATTCTCAGAACCTTGTTTGAAACCCAGCCGGAGGTACTCTGTTTTTCTGTTTACATCTGGAATGTTGAAGCAACCTTAAAACTGGCGGCCTCGCTTAAAAGGGTACTTCCGGACACTGTTATTTTGTTTGGCGGGCCCGAATCCGCCTTCGATTCAGAGGTTTACCTCGAAGATCACGATTTTATCGATGTCATTGTCACGGGCGAAGGCGAAGAGATCTTAGGTGCTTATTTGGAGCGCAAATTGACGCAGTCAGTGGCGTACGCCATACCGGGTCTGACAGAGCGGACTGCCGGTGGCATTCTCAACCATGGGAAGGCTCCTCTGATCACAGACCTGGACAGCATTCCTTTCCCTTACAAAGCAGAAGACTTTGGCGCCGGCAGAATGCTCTATTACGAAGCTTCCAGGGGCTGTCCGTATCGCTGTGCCTATTGTCTTTCCTCCAGAGAACCGGGGGTCAGAACTTTTAGCCTAACGCGCGTCAAGGAAGACCTCGCCAGATTTATAAAGGCTGAAGTCATGCAGGTGAAATTTGTTGACCGTACTTTTAATGTGGATTCTGATCGAACCCGTGAAATTTTCAAGTTTCTGATCGAAAATGACAATGGGATCACCGGCTTCCACTTTGAAATAACCGCGGCTTTGCTGAAAGAGCAGGATTTTGAGCTGCTGGCAAAAGCGAGACCTGGTCAGTTTCAATTTGAAATTGGCGTGCAGTCCACCTGTGAGGAGGCCATGACGGCGGTCATGCGGCCACTTCCTTTTGTGAAGACGGCTGAAGTGTGCAGGCGGCTCAAAGCCCTTGGCAATATTCACCTTCATCTGGATCTCATAGCGGGGCTTCCCTTCGAAACTTATGAGCGGTTTTTGAAATCCTTTGATGAAGTCTTTGACTTAAGACCCCACGCCTTACAGCTGGGCTTTCTGAAACTGATTCCCGGATCCCCGCTCTCAGAGCAGGCAGAAAAATTCGGGTATATCAGGGAGTCACATCCGCCTTACGAAGTGCTCGGGAATACTCACATTGACTTTGAGCAATTAACCAGTTTGAAGCGGATTGAAGCGCTGGTCGACCTCTATTACAATTCCGGAGGCTTTTCGGTGACCCTTGAGGCAGCGCTTGAAAAGTGCGGACAGCGACCATCGGCCTTCTTCTTCGGTTTTTCTGAGTTTGTTAAAAAGCAGGGCTTTGACCAGCAGGCTTACCGGAGCGAAGCCCATTACGGGCACCTTGAAGCCTATTTGCAAGCTCAGAGTTGGTACATGCCTGTATTCAAAAACCTCCTGGATTATGACTGCTTAGTCGCGCTGGCGAAGCGACGACGTACAACCCGGACGGTTGATTCGCAGGGGCGGGAACTGGATGAGACGCCTGAGCTCAAAGCCTCGATCCATGAAGCCTTGAGGGCGTCTGACCCTGACATCCCCGTGAAGACATTGCTTAAACGCATCCGCTATCAGATTTTTGATATCGATATGAATGCCTGGCTTGAGGGCCGAAGAGACTTCGACCATGCTGACCATGGCATATGGTTGGGCTGGGTGGACACTGCCCGGCGGTCTGCTGTCAGTGAGCACTATGATTACGCGCAAGCGCGCCTTGAGGTGACTTTATGGAAATCTTGAAAGATTTGGTACTGACAAACCGTTCTGTTTTAAAGAAAGCCGTCAGCGCGTTTAAAAACAACTTGCTGATTTTCCTGCTGGCAATTCCCTATATGGCTTTGACCATGGTCGCAGGAAGCGTAGCGGCCATGATGGGATTTTTGGGCGGCATCCTGATTTTTGTTGTGGAAGCAGCCATTATTTCTGATTATCTCCATATCATTCATCAGGTCATCACGCGGCGCAAATTCGATATGGACGATTTTAAAAATGGATTTACCGTACACTTTAGAAAGGTCTACATGGTCCTCTTTGTGGTATGGGTGGCGAATTACGGTGCGAGTCTGCTCTTGTCTCCTATTTTGAATGCCATGGGACTGGGGTTTGTCCTGATCGCCATTTATTTCTTTGCGTTTGTCATATTAAACCCACTGCCAGAAATGATTTATCAGAAATATTTCAGCGAGGCGGATACTTTTGTAAAAACCGTTGAGTTCACCAGAGAAAATGCCATTAGCTGGCTGGTGCCCAACGCGGTGATCTTCGCACTTCTCTTTGCGGTAAGAGTTCTGGTCGATGGCGCGCTTTCGCCTCTCGGACTGGGCTGGCTCAATTTGTTGGTACTCAGTGTCGTTTCGGCGGGATTAATCAGTTTTGGAATGATTTACAGAGGGTATCTGTTTGATGTCTTATATAAAACGACGAGGCGCAAGCGCCTGTTTACGGAGACCATGTATCGCAACTGATGATTTACTTTGATAAGGCGGTGGTCCTACTTGAAAAACATCACGCTATACAGCAATACAAAAAAAACATCCCTGGAAGTTAAGGACAAATTATTCAGGATGCTGACGGCAGCAGGCTATAAAGTCGTATCCGAAAACGCTGACCTCATTATTGTCATAGGCGGCGACGGCACCATGCTGAGCGCGATCAGGCGGTACAGGGCTATGAAAATTCCTTTCCTTGGCGTCAATACAGGCACTCTGGGATTCCTGCCCAGCGTCCCTCCAAATCAACTGGACATTATTTTGGAACTGCTGGAAAACAAGGACTATTCCATCCAGAGTTATCCGCTGCTCGAGGTGCGCTGCAAAACCGTGAATGGGGATGAAATTGACAGTTATGCCTTTAATGAAATCCTGATCAAGCATCTGGAGCCAAGACTGCTTGAGGTTAAAATCTATATTGACGGCAAGCCGTTCAATTACTTTACGGGAGATGGCTTTATCATCTCAACGCCTATTGGCTCCACGGGTTACGCGATCTGGGCCGGCGGTGTGGCGACCCATTCAGAGCTGCCTGTGTATCAGATTACACCGATTCATGCGAACGACAACAGCATTAACCGTCCTCTTAAGACCTCCATGGTGGTACCCATCGAAACCGTCATTGATTTCTCAATTGTGAAGGCGCAAATGCGTGCGGTGATTGTCGCTTGTGACGGCAGAAAGGTCACGGATGATTTCATCTCGCAAATCTCTGTGCGCGCGGCACATAAAGAGGTGAAAATTCTTCGTTATGGGGATTTTGATTATTTTGAGCTTTTCAGAAATAAAATCATAGACAAGCGCGTCAGCAGAGTGCTGAGCGATTAGTCTTTACTGGAGGTAGATTATAAATGCTGGAACGCAGCAGCATGCTTTTGAAGCGCAGAGCGGACGAAGTGATGTTCATTGAGCTTAAGGAAGGAAAGACATTGACACTGGGAGGCATTACGCTTGATGAACGCGTGCCCCTGCCTATCAGAGTCGATCGTTTGGTCGACAAAGTCAAAGGGGTCAGCGACACGGACTTTACGGCGGATAATCTTGCGGAGGGCATGTGCTGGACGCTTGGTTTTGATCCCGATTTTCCTCATGCGAGTGCGTATAAGGCGTTTCTTGCTGAATTAATGCCGGGTCTGCTGGCGCTGCTTGAAGAGAAAGTGGCGCGGCTTGAAGAAGAGGAGAAGTGGCTGGATGCGGTTATTTATCTGCATGCCGCAGCTCAGATTGCTGAGGATCAGCCTCAGGTCATCTATAATCTGGCGAGGTGCGCCCTGCGCCAATCCGAACGGTTTGCCGAGAATTCACCAGAGGAAAAGAAACTGGAAGAGGATGTCTTCGAGCTGTTGTCAGAATCCCTCGAGAAGTTTCCGGACTTTGCCCCCCTTTACTATCTCATGGGCTTTCAGCTTGTGAACAGGAAGTCCTATAAAGCTGCGGAGTCCTCATGGCGTCGTGCCATGCACCTGGGCGTCGACGAGGATCTGCGTGACGAGATGGTGCGTCAGCTGGACGATCTGTGGAGTCGAATCCAGTATGAAGAAGGTTATATGCTGGTTTTGGATGGCTTTGCCGATGAAGGGCTGGTCAAACTCCTGCCCCTTGAGGAATTTCACGATGATTGGTGGAATCTGCTCTTCTTCATAGGTCTGGCTTACCGTCAAAAGGAGCAGTATAATGAAGCGCTGGACTACTTCAGACGCGCGCTGCGTTTAAACACCGGCAGCCCAGAAATCCACAATGAGATTGGACTATGCTTGATGTCCCTGAGCATGTTTCATGACGCTGAGATTGTTTACAGCGAAGCGCTTAAGATGCACCCGGATTCGCCGGATTTACTCTGCAATAAGGGCATAGTCATGCTGCATCTTGGCGATTTGAAACAGGCGAGACAACTTATAGAGCGGGCTTACGAGATCAATCCGGAAGATGAAGTCACCGCTGCTTGGCTAAGGCAGTTGGGCACGGATTCAAGCCGGCTTTCATAGCAGATGAATTTATTAAAAGCGAAATTTTATAAAAAACAACAAAATTGCCGGTGGGGAACCGGCTTTTTTTGCACATTTTGTGAGAAGGCTTTGTGAAAAATGGATGATCCCTACTTGAACTTTTTCTCAATATTGATTAAAATGGACTTGGAATTACAAAAAATATTGAATGCTTCAACAAAAATAACTTTCCGTATCAGGCAAGTCAAATGTTAAGATGCTAAAGTGGGTGTTTATAAAAGGAGGTTGTAACAGTTTGATCAAAAACTTTGATCAGCTTTTAGAGGCAGCTGCGGCTCAAAAAACTATGCGGCTTGCAGTCGCAGCCGCGCAGGATCCTGAAGTATTGGGCGCTGTGGCCAAAGCGGCAGATATGGGACTCATTGTTCCAATTCTGGTAGGGGATCGTCAGAAAATTGTTGAGCTTTGTGCCTCAGAGCAAATTGAATGTGGCGCGTTTGAAATTATTGATGAAAAGGAGCTTGAGGCCTCCGCTCAAATCAGCGTCCAACTGGTTCGTGACGGCAAGGCGGATTTTCTCATGAAAGGTCTCATTGACACCTCAATTTTACTGAAAGCTGTGCTGAACCGTGACTATGGGCTAAGAACAGACAATCAACTCAGTCACGTCATGCTTTATGATCTGCCAACCTATCACAAACTTCTTTTTCTTACAGATGGCGGTATGAACATTGAGCCCACATTGGCTGAAAAAGCCACCATCATACGCAATGCGCTCTGTGCCGCCTACGCGCTGGGCATGGACACCGTCAAGGTGGCGTGTCTCGCCGCCAAGGAAAAAGTAAGTGATAAGATGCCGGCAACCGTGGACGCTCGCGCTCTGGAGAACATGTGCCGGGAAGGGGCATTCGGGGACAAGGCTATTGTCGAGGGACCGCTTGCCTTTGACCTTGCGGTTTCAAGAGAAGCGGCAGACATCAAAGGATTTAAAAGTAACATTGCCGGGGATGTGGATGTATTGCTGGTGCCAAACATCGAAGTGGGCAACGGCATTGGTAAAGCACTGACTTACCTGGCTAATGCGGAGTCGGCAGGAATCATCATGGGCGCCAAAGTGCCGGTGGTCCTGGTATCCCGTGCGGATACGGCTGAGGTCAAGCTTTATTCCATTGCGCTTGGCAGTGTTATTGCAGCGGGTCAGTCAGAAATACAAGCTTGAGAAATAAAGACAGTGGACATGCATAGTCAAATACATAAGAGACAGGAGTGACCATGATTTGAAGACCTTTATGACAGGAAATGAGGCAGTGGCGCGCGGTGCTTTTGAAGCGGGCGTAGTTTACGCCTCGGCGTATCCGGGAACACCGAGTACTGAAATTCTGGAAAACACCGCGCAGTATCCAGAGATTATTTCTGAGTGGGCACCTAACGAAAAAGTGGCGCTGGAAGCGGTACTCGGCGCTTCCATTGCGGGCGGCAGAGCTCTCGCCGCTATGAAGCACGTCGGCGTCAACGTCGCTGCGGATCCGCTGATGACCATTTCCTACACCGGTGTGACGGGGGGTCTCGTTCTAATATCTGCGGATGATCCGGGATGCCACAGCTCACAGAATGAGCAGGACAACCGTATTCTTGCGAAGTTCGCGAAGATCGCCTGCATTGAGCCAAGCGATTCACAGGAGTGTCTGGATTACATGAAAGCGGCTTATGAGATCAGCGAACAATTTGACGTCGCGGTCATGATGCGCATGACAACACGGGTCTGCCACTCCAAGAGCTTGGTGGAAGTCGGAGAGCGCGTCGAGAAAGACCTGATTCCCTATGTTAAACGTCCTGAGAAATACATCGCAGCGCCAGCACATGCGAAAAAGCTCCACCCGGTTGTAGAAGCAAAACTGGTCGAGATGGAGAAATTCAGCAATGAAACGCCGCTGAACCGCATTGAGTGGGCAGACAAGAAGGTGGGCATTGTCACTTCGGGAGTTGCTTATCAATACGCCAAAGAAGTCTTTGGCGATAACGCGTCATATCTGAAGCTGGGCTTTACAAATCCGCTGCCTATGGATAAGATCCGCGACTTTGCGTCGCAAGTCGAGACGCTTTATGTCGTTGAAGAGCTGGAGCCATTCATGGAGGAGCAGATCAAAGCTGCCGGCATTGAATGTATCGGAAAAGCATTGATTCCAAATGTCGGCGAACTGAATCCGGACATCATTGCAAAATCACTTCTTGGTGAAGTACGTCCGCTGCTGGACATTCCTCAGGATAAGCTTGTGGGAAGACCGCCTACACTGTGCGCCGGTTGTCCTCACCGCGGTTTCTTCTACGCGCTTAAAAAGAAGAAAAACGTCATGGTCACCGGTGATATTGGCTGTTACACTTTAGGTGCCTCAGAGCCGCTTAATACAACGGATACGGTTATTGACATGGGCGCGTCGATCTCTATGGGCCATGGCGCTCAGCGTGTACTTGACAAAGCCGGAAAAGGGATGAAAGTGGTTTCTGTCATTGGGGACTCCACGTTTTTCCACTCAGGCATTACCTCATTGATCGATGTGGTCTATAACCGCGGCAATACGGTCAATGTCATTCTGGACAACCGCATTACGGGCATGACGGGCCACCAGGAAAATCCGGGAACAGGCTATACGCTGACCGGTCAAAAAGTTAAGGAAATCGAAATTGATAAAGTCGTTCGCGCTCTCGGCGTTGAGCTGGTGATCAATGTTAATCCGCTGGATCTGGACGCGGTCACAAAAGCACTGGACGCTGCCTTGGCATACGAGGGACCGTCTGTCATCATAACGAGATGGCCATGCGTCCTCAAAAAGTTCTCGCCGGAAGACATCAAAGAATTTGGTGAGAAGAAGCCGGTCTGCTATGTCGTTGAAGAGGAATGCCGCGGTTGCCGTCTGTGCAATAAAACTGGCTGCCCTGCCATAGTCTTCGACAAGACCAAGAAGAAGTCTTATATTGACCCAAATGCCTGTGTAGGCTGTGAAGTCTGTCTGCAGGTCTGTCCATTCAAAGCAATCAAGAAGGCGGGTGAATAATCATGGCTGAGATCAAAAACATTTTATTTGCAGGCGTTGGCGGTCAGGGGATTATTCTGGCGAGCAAGATCCTGGCTGCGGGCTTAATCAATGCCGGCTATGACGTAAAAATGTCTGAAGTCCATGGCATGGCTCAGCGTGGAGGCAGCGTGACCACGCAGGTGCGTTATGGCGAGAAGGTGTATTCACCAATCATCGGCAAAGGACAGGCGGATTTGCTGGTATCCTTTGAAAGCATGGAGGCGATGCGCTGGTTGGATTATATAAATCCAAAGGGAAAAGTTGTCGTCAATGATCACGAATTATGGTCTGCACCTATTCTGATGGGCTCGGCAGATTATCCAGAGGGCATTTTGGAGGCGATCCGGGAGCGCGCTGAGACGGTCGTCATCAAGGCGGGCGAAATCGCGGCAGAGCTTGGCAATCCTAGAACCATGAACGTGGTTCTGGTGGGGACGCTCATTAAAGCCATGGGTCTTGAAGGTCTTGATTGGGAGACGGTCATTCGCGATACTGTGAAGCCACAGTTTGTCGAGATCAACCTGAAAGCCCTGAAGGCGGGCATGGATCAGGTCAAAGGCTAGCATTAAATGAAAGGACGCACAGAAGGGGTGGGGATTACCTTCTGTACGTCCTTTTATATTGCAAGAAGCTCGGTGTCAGACACCAAGTTTGGGTCACCACTCGGTGGAAGAAGGTGTCTGACACCTTCTTCCTGTCTCGAAACTGGGTGTCTGACACCGAGTTTGCATACGGGTGTATATATACAGCAAATATGCAGTTTGATATACATGTATACAATCTCTGAATTCTTCCTGTTTTTCTAGAGTGATTTGTTCAAAAGGGCAAACTTTTCGAAGTGTTTAATCGGCTATACAAAGGAATCGGTCGTATGACTTGTGTTGCGAATAGGCAGCTCTGATGAATTTTATATTTTGTTCAAAAAAATTATATAAATTTCGTGAAAAGTGGTTGATTATGCCCAAAAAAATGTTATAATTCAATCAATATATATGCAGAAGGGAGCATAATAATGAATAAAGATAAAGTTGTACTCGCGTATTCCGGAGGTTTGGATACTTCCGTTATCCTCACTTGGCTCAAAGAGACTTATGATATGGAGGTTATCGCAGTTTGCGTTGACGTCGGTCAGAAAGACGATTTTGAAGCTGTCAAGAAAAAGGCTATGGAAACGGGCGCTATCAAAGCTTATGTTGTCGACGTCAAAGAAGAGTTTGTTCAGGACTATCTGTTCCAGGGCATTAAATCAGGCGCGATCTATGAAGAAGATTATCTCATGGGTACCGCTTACGCACGACCGCTGATCGCTAAAAAACTCGTTGAAGTCGCTGAGCTCGAAGGCGCGGTGGCCATCGCTCACGGCGCGACTGGCAAGGGCAACGACCAGGTGCGTTTTGAAGCAGGTATCAAGGCACTCAATCCAAGACTTAAAATCATTGCACCATGGCGTTTCTGGAACCTCAAGTCACGTGAAGACTGCATCGACTACGCCATCGAGCACGGCATTCCAATTCCGGTTACCAAAAAAGACATCTATTCCAGAGACGAAAACGTCTGGCACCTCAGCCACGAGGGCGGCAACCTGGAGAATCCTTGGAACGAACACGACCCATCCATCTACAAGCTTACTGTTCAGCCTGAGAAGGCGCCGGACGTTCCGACTTATGTCACAGTCGGCTTCGAAGAAGGTGTTCCGGTTTCCCTCAATGGCGTTAAAAAAGGCGCGCTGGATCTCGTCTTGGAGCTGAATGAAATCGCTGGCGCTAATGGCGTCGGCATCATCGACATCGTTGAAAACCGACTTGTCGGCATGAAATCCCGCGGCGTTTATGAAACCCCTGCCGGCACAGTCCTTTACCAGGCGCACAAAGCCATGGAGAAGCTGGTCCTCGACCGCGCGACCATGAGCTTCAAACGCACAGTCGCAGCAAGATACTCCGAGCTCGTCTATGACGGACTCCTCTATTCACCACTGAAGCTGGCTCTTGACGCCTTCATCAACGAAACTCAGAAAGTTGTCACCGGCGAAGTGAAGCTCAAGCTCTTCAAGGGCAACTGCATGGTCGTCGCTTCCAAGTCTGACTTTACCCTCTATGATGAGCGCTATGTCACCTTTGGCGCTGATGACGTTTACAACCAGCAGGATGCAGAGGGCTTCATAAACCTCTTCACGCTGTCTCTGAAAATTGGGGCAATCAAGCGCCTCGAGGCTGAAGAAGCAGGCAAGTTGGAACACGAAGACAAAGGAGAAATCAAGTTCGTATGAAGCTATGGTCAGGTCGATTCGAGTCCGGAACCAGCCAATTGATGGACCTCTTCAACAATTCCATTCAGTTTGACCATAGAATGTACAAGGAAGATCTCGCAGGCAGCCTGGCTCATGCCAAGATGCTCGCGAAAATGGGCATTCTGACCGAGGATGAGCTTAAAAAGCTCGTCCTCGCTCTGAAGGAAATTGAAGCGGAAATAGAGCTCGGTTCTTTCCAGTTCAAAATTGAAGACGAAGATCTTCACATGGCGGTTGAAAAGCAGCTGACGGAAAAACTCGGCGATCTCGGCAAAAAAATACACACTGCAAGATCCAGGAACGATCAAGTCGCCCTGGATTTTCGGTTATATGTTCGCCGGGAATGCCGCACTATTGAAAGTCTCATCAGAGAATTGATGAGTGTTCTGCTGGAACACGCTGCCGCCAATACACACGTGATTATGCCTGGTTACACCCATTTGCAGAAAGCGCAGCCCGTGCGGCTGGCGTATCACCTCATGGCCTATTTTGAGATGCTGAAGCGGGATGTCTCCCGTTTCGAGGATGCCTTTGACCGGATGGATCTTTCGCCAATCGGCAGCGGCGCCCTCGCAGGCACCAGCTACGAGAGCGACCGTTTTATGACGGCAGCGGACCTGGGCTTCTCGGGACCATCGGAAAACGCTATGGACAGTGTGGCAGACCGGGATTTCGCCGTAGAATTCCTGAGCGCCTGTTCCATCACCATGATGCACCTCAGCCGACTTGCGGAAGAGTTTGTCATCTGGAGCTCCGGCGAATTTGGTTTCATTGAAATTGGTGACGCCTACGCCACAGGCAGCAGTATCATGCCCCAAAAGAAGAATCCAGACGCCGCCGAGCTGATCCGCGGCAAGACCGGCAGAGTCTACGGGGATCTCATGTCCCTCCTCACAGTCATGAAAGGCTTGCCGATGGCTTATAATAAGGACATGCAGGAGGACAAGGAACCTGTTTTCGACGCGGGGGACACGGTTAAACTGTGCCTGAAGGTCTTTGCTGACATGCTCCGCCACACTGCTTTTAAACCAGAGCCTATGCTCAACCAATGCAAGGCAGGCTTCCTGAACGCGACTGACCTTGCGGATTATCTGGTCAAGAAAGGCATGCCGTTCAGAGATGCCCACGAGGTTTCGGGCAAACTGGTAGCTTATGCAATAAAAGAGAAAAAAATTCTCGAAGCGCTCTCCCTGGAAGAGATGCAAGCAGTGTCTGATCTCATAGGCACGGATATTTATGACGCCATAGATATTGAGCGGTGTGTGGAGAACAAGAAGTCCTATGGCTCCACCTCCCTCGCCAGCGTGCAGCATATGTTGAAGCTGGCTGCAGAGTACCTCGAAGCCTAAAGGGTTTTGTAATACTTAAAATCGAGTAATTTTGGAATTCCTATAGACAAACACATCTATTTGGGTTACAATATCGAAGATTTGAGCATTACTAAACAAGTAATAAGGAACCGGCTTGCCATGGCGGTTGCGTGTGACGCAGCGTCACCATCGGCAAGCTCGGTTCTAAAAACTCCATGAAGCCATGGACTACGAAATTGCAGCGCAGATCTGGCCTGACTGAGAGCGGGCCAAGTGGAACGGAGATTCTGTCCCGCCGGGAGCGGGTCCATACAAAATCGATCGATACCATACATCTGCCTCGTCGGAAATGTGTCTGACAATTAATGGAAATATACATTGAGGAGAGGTGGCATCATGAAGGGATTTCTGGTCTTAAAGGACGGAAGTCAGTATGAAGGTGAGCTCTTTGGGGCTCTTTTTTCGCGTGTAGGAGAAGTAGTTTTCAATACCAGCATGACCGGTTATCAGGAAGTACTGACCGATCCTTCCTATTTTGGACAGGTCGTCGTCATGACCTACCCGCTGATTGGCAACTACGGTGTGCATCCGGATGATGAGCAGTCTGAGAAGCCTATGGTCAGGGGACTTGTCGTTCGGGAAAAAGTGGACGACTACTCCCACTGGAGAGGCAACGAAAGCCTGGACGCGTATATGACACGTCATGGCATTATTGGAATTTCGGGCATTGACACCAGAGCGCTGACGAGGAAGCTTCGCAGCCAGGGGACCGTGCCGGGGATGATCGTCGCAGACCTGGACAACCTTGATGAAACCAAACAAGAGTTGAATCGCTATGATGTCAAAGGCTATGTAGATGAAGTCTCCACCAAAAAACCGTACGTGATTACGCCTAAAGAGCCTTGCGGATTAAAAGCGTCAGTTATGGATTTTGGAGTGAAGCGCGGGATCCTGAAGTCGCTGGTGGCGCGCGGGGTAGAGCTTCATGTTTTCCCGGCGAGAACCACAGCAGAAGAAGTGCTGGCATGCAATCCGGATGGCGTGCTGCTGTCCAATGGGCCTGGGGATCCATCTGAACTCAGTGAAATCGTGGCAGTCGTTAAAGACATCATCGGCAAAAAACCGGTCTTTGGCATTTGTCTTGGACACCAAATCCTGACCCACGCCTTTGGCGGCACGACAGAAAAGCTTGTCTACGGCCATAGGGGCGGCAATCACCCGGTTAAGGACCTGATTCACAACCATATTGTGATTACCGCTCAAAACCACGGCTACGTCACGGTTCCGGAGTCACTGGATATGACTCAGATTGAAATTACACACATAAATGTCAATGACGGCAGCGTCGAGGGCATGAGGCACCGACATCTTCCCATCTTCAGCGTGCAGTATCACCCGGAGGCGTCACCTGGACCGCGGGATTCTGACCTTCTGTTCGACCAGTTTGTGACCATGATGAAGGAGGCCAAATGATGAAAAAGCATAATTTTAAGAAGGTCCTCGTCATTGGTTCCGGACCAATCATTATTGGACAAGGCGCTGAATTCGACTACTCGGGCACCCAGGCCTGCAAAGTGCTGAAGGAAGAGGGCGTCGAGGTCGTGCTCGTCAACTCGAATCCGGCGACCATCATGACGGACCCTACCGTGGCGGACCATGTCTACATGGAGCCTATGACCCCGGAGTTCCTGGAGAAAGTCATTGAGAAAGAACGCCCGGAGGCCATGATTGCCGGCATGGGCGGCCAGACGGCCCTCAACCTCTCCATGGAGCTGTGGAAGCGCGGCGTCCTTGAGAAGTATAAAGTTCAGGTTATTGGTACCTCCCTTGAGTCCATTGAGACCTCGGAGGACCGGGAAGATTTCAGAGCGGCCATGGAAGCGATTGGCCAGCCTTGCATAGAGAGCTATATTGCGGAGGATGTAGAATCTGCGGTGACCCAGGCTTATCAAATCGGGCTGCCGGTCATTATCCGGCCGGCGTTTACACTGGGCGGCACAGGCGGCGGGATTGCGAATACTGAGGCTGAGGTGCGGGAAATCGCCCGTCGCGGCATTGATTTCAGCATTGCCGGACAGGTTTTGGTGGAAAAGTCCATCAAAGGATGGAAAGAAATCGAGTACGAGATGATCCGTGACAACAGCGGCAACGTCATTGCGGTCTGCAACATGGAGAACTTTGATCCGGTGGGCGTTCATACGGGGGACAGCATTGTCATAGCGCCGTCCCAGACGCTGAATGACCTTGAGTATCAAATGCTGCGCAGGGCGTCCATAGATATTGTCAATGCACTGGAGATTCGCGGCGGCTGCAACGTTCAGCTGGCGCTGGATCCGGAGAGCGACCGGTACTATGTCATTGAGGTCAATCCGCGGGTCAGCCGCTCCTCTGCGCTGGCGTCCAAGGCGACGGGTTATCCTATAGCAAAGGTGGCGACACGCATTGCTCTGGGCTATGACCTGGATGAAATCGTCAATGACATAACGGGCAAGACAAAAGCGTGCTTTGAGCCGACTCTGGACTATGTAGTCGTCAAGATCCCAAAGTGGCCTTTTGACAAGTTCAAAGAGGCTGACAAAATTCTTGGGACCATGATGATGGCTACCGGAGAGGTCATGGCAATAGCCGGCAGCTTCGAAGCGGCGCTGCTAAAGGCAGTGCGCTCCCTTGAGATCAACCTGTATAACCTCAAATTTCCCATTGCGGACACTATGAGCACGGAAGCGCTGGTCGACCGTGTCATCAACGGGGACGATATGAGGCTGTTCTTCATCACGGAGCTCATGCGCCGGGGTACGACTGTGGACGCGTTGAAAGGCATGACCGGCATTGATCCGTTCTTCCTCAGCAAAGTCCAGCGTATAGTCAACCTGGAGGAGCGCATTCGAGACCAGAAGATCAACGTGCTCGATTCTGAGCTCCTGATGGATCTGAAGCGCTACGGTTTTGCGGACAAAGGCATCAGCCGCCTCATGAAGGACACTTCCGCGGATAAAATCTATGATCTTAGAAAAGTTTACAACATCATGCCTTCCTATAAAATGGTCGATACCTGCGCCAGCGAGTTCGAGGCAACGTCCCCTTACTATTATTCCATGTATGGCGGCGAGGACGAGGTTGAGGTCAGCGACCGAAAGAAAGTCATTGTCATAGGTTCCGGCCCGATCCGGATTGGTCAGGGTGTGGAATTCGACTACTGCTCGGTCCATGGCGTTCTGGCACTGAAGAATCTGGGCTATGAGGCGATCATTGTCAACAACAACCCGGAGACCGTCAGCACGGATTTTGACCTCTCAGACAAGCTGTACTTTGAGCCAATCACTGAAGAGGATATCCTGAGCATCGTCGACAAGGAGAAGCCGGTGGGCGTCATTCTGCAGTACGGCGGCCAGACTGCCATAAAACTGGCCCGGTTTATCTCAGAGGCGGGGATTCCAATCCTGGGCACCTCCTTTGAAGCCGTTCACAACGCTGAGGACCGCGAGTGCTTCAACCAGATTCTGATCGAAGAAGGCATTCCGAGCCCTCTTGGCTATGGCGTTTCCAGTGTCGCCGATGGGTTGCTGCAGGCAAAAGGCCTTGGCTTCCCGCTTCTGGTTCGACCGAGCTATGTCATAGGCGGACTTGGCATGGAAATCGTCTATGATGACGAAGCGCTGGAGCGCTATCTGTTTGGCGCTTTCGAACGCGAGCCCAAGAGCACCGTGCTGATCGACCAGTATATCAACGGACTCGAGGTTGAGGTCGACGCAATATCTGACGGCGAAAACGTCATCATTCCGGGCATTATGGAGCATTTGGAGCGGGCCGGCGTACACAGCGGCGACAGTATCTCCATCTATCCGGCCCCGAGCATCAGCAGCAAGATGAAGGGTCAAATCATAGTGACGACACGCAAAATTGCACAGGCCCTTAAAATTGTCGGCTTGCTGAATATCCAGTTTATTGTCGAAAAGGACAAGCTCTATGTGATCGAGGTCAATCCACGAGCGTCCCGTACAGTACCATTCCTGAGCAAAGTTACAGGTGTGCCTATGATAGAGCTCTCCACCCGCTGCATGCTGGGTGAGACCGTCAACAGCATGGAGTACCCAACAGGACTTTACCCGGAGCGCGAGATTTATGCAGTAAAGCATCCTGTCTTCTCCATGGAGAAAATTCCTGCTGCGGATTCTGCGCTCGGCCCTGAGATGAAATCTACGGGCGAGGTCCTCTGTATGGATGCCAAGCTGGAGCACGCGCTTTACAAAGGCTTTATCGCTGCCAGCGGTACGCTCAGGGGACTCAGTGCCAAGGGGGCGAAGCGAAATGCGCAGATGGGTGTTCCTGAAACGGCGGGTGGCTCGCTGGTAGTTGAGAGAGTGTTTCTGTCGATCGCGGATGCCTTCAAGGTAGTATCTCTTCCTTTGGCTGGAAAACTCGTCGACCTTGGCTATGAAATCGTAGCCACCTCAGGTACTGCCAAAGCCATTCGGGAAGCATTTCCTCAGGCAAAAGTCATTGACGCCGGCATAGAAGAGGAAGCTTTAACCTGGCTGACACGGGATAAGATTTCTTTCAGCGTCATTCTTCCAACAGTCGGCAAAGTTAAACATAAGCGAGGCTTCCGCATGCGTCGACGCGCGGTAGAAAATAAAGTCATGTGCCTGACCGCCTTTGATACTTTCTTCGCAGTGGTGTCCCTCCTCGAGAAGGGAATTGACGATCAGAGCGTGGACGTTTTTATGGCGTATTCATAAGAAAGAAGACAAACACACGCAGGGAAGGCGGGGCCTCCCTGCGTGTGTTTGTCTTTTGTGGAAGAAACCAGGTGTCAGCGGCTAACGCCTATCAACCCCGAGTTTCATTCTGGGGTAGAACAAGTTGTCTGCAGACGGTGGCCTATTGCCCCCCTCCGCTTCCGCCTGAAAGCAAATCCAATAAAAACGCAAATTTCGAAATAAGTAGCCCATCTTCATATTCTCTTTAAAATTGAGAGGTATAGTTAGACCATAGAAACAAGACGACTAAGTCAATCTACAGGTCGAACTTGAATAAGGAGGAAATGAAAATGAAAAAAATCTTATTGTCTCTATCGCTGATTCTCGTTCTTGCGCTCGGTTCAATTGCCGTCTTTGCGGATGTTGCACAGCCTGCGGTTAAATATCAAAGCAATGTGGAAATTTTGGCTGAGCTTCTTGATCAAGATCCAAGTGATATTATCGACAAATTGAAAGCTGGCGAATCGCTAAGTGAGCAAGCTGAGGCCGCTGATCGATTCGATGAATTTGTCGCCAAAATTAAGGAGGCTAAAATTGCCAGAATTGACGCCCTGGTTGCCAATGGTACACTAAACGCTGAACGTGCAGAAGCAATGAAAGACTTTATAGAAAACCATGTCTGCGACGGTACTCAAGCCTATGCTATGAGAACTCAGCTTAATAACGGCGAGCGCTTTGGTCTTGGTCAAGGCAGAGTCAATGGCGGACAAGGTCTCGGACAAGCAAACGGCGATGCTGCCGGTCTTGGCCAAGGCTATGGACCTGGAAATGGCGGTCGTGGCGGCATGATGCGCGGCGGCATGATGGGCCAAGGCTTGGGACGAGGCATGATGGGACAAGGCATCAACGCTGTAATACCTGCCAATTAAGAGTTGCTCAGCTAAATCCATAAAACCAAACAGACAAAAGAAGTCCCAACCGCGATCACTCATAGCGGTTGGGACTTCTTTTCAGTATTTAGGATCTGTACTCTCCGTTGATCTTCACATACTCATAGGTCAGGTCACAGCCCCAGGCTTCTGCTGACGCAGAGCCCTCTCCAAGCTGAGCCACAATATCTATGGTGCTGGATTCGAGGATCTTTAGTGCCTTTTCTTCGTCAAAAATCAGTCCCGCGCCCTTCTCCATAAGCTTAATGCTTCCAAATTCACTTTCGAAATAAAGGTCTACAATGTCCGGGTTGAATATGCCGCCGGAATACCCCATGGCACAGAGGACTCGGCCCCAGTTCGCGTCGCGTCCAAAGATAGCCGCTTTAACCAGTGATGACGTCGTGACGCTTCGAGCGAGCAAACGCGCGTCCTTTTCCGTTCTGGCACCATTAATTTTTACTTGAATTAACTTTGTAGCGCCTTCGCCATCTTTGGCGATCAGCTTGGCCAAAGTTTTTTGAACATTAATGAAAGCTTCTCTAAAAGCCTCATAATCCTTGGTTCCGGGTTGAAGCGCAGGATTGCCTGCTTCGCAGGAGCTAAGCGCCAGTGACATGTCATTGGTCGAGGTGTCGCCGTCTACAGAAATCATGTTGAAGGTTATATCTGTTGACTCCTGCTGAAGCTTCTGGAACACGTCCTTTTCAATATTCGCGTCTGTCAAAGTGAAACCAAGCATAGTCGCCATATTTGGGTGAATCATGCCACTGCCCTTGGAAAATCCAACAATTTGGACGGTCACACCGGACTCGGGAAGTGTTACCGACTGCGCAGCTAACTTTCTGAAGGTATCTGTTGTCATAATGCCTTGAGCCGCTTCTGCAAGACCGTCTGCTTTCAGCAGCGGCATAGCTTTCTCAAGTCCTGCTTCGATCTTTTCTACCGGAAGCGGCACACCAATAATCCCGGTGGAAGAGACCAGTACAGAGGCGGGAGAAACTCCGAGAAGCTCACCGGCTTTAACAACCGTGCGCTTTGCGTCGCTTAAGCCCCGTTCTCCATTACAAGCGTTGGCGTTTCCGCTGTTAATGACGACGGCATGCACCAGCGGGTGCTTCAGGTTTTCCTGGGAGACAATGACTGGCGCGGCTTTTGAAAGATTCGTCGTGAACACCGCGGCTGCCACGGCCCCTTTTTCACAGGTGATGACAGTCAAGTCTTTGTTCTGTTTTTTAATGCCGCAGTAGAGGGCACAGGCTTTAAATCCCGGGACTGAAACATTTTCCAATAGTTGATCATTCATAAATTGTGAACCTCCTAAATTCAGGTTAATGGATTTTCGAAGCAAGTGAGATCAATTCATAAGCATAAATGTCTTATGGGTAGAGCGGCAGCATATTAATGCCCGCTGTTTCCTCAAATCCAAACATCAGATTGAAATTGTGGACCGCCTGACCGCTGGCCCCTTTTACCAGATTGTCTATGACGCCCATAGCGACCAATGTCGACGTATCCTCATCAATTGTCACCCAAACATCACAGTAATTGCTGCCTCTCACGTTGCGGGTCTCTGGCTGCTCATCCAGAACTCTGACAAATGGCGCATCTTTATAGAATTCTTTATAATAGTTCAAAATTGACGACTTGGCCCACTCGAGCTTTTCAGGCTTGATTGCTGCATAGACCGTAGACTGAATCCCGCGGCTCATAGGCACAATTGAAGGTGCGAACAGCAGCCCAACCGCTTCGCCGGCTGCCTGGGACATTTCCTGTGCAATTTCAGCCGTATGGCGATGCTTGCCGGTTTTATACGGCCGCACCGTTTCCGCGACCTCTGTGAACAGGGAAGAGATCGCAGCGGTCTTTCCGGCGCCGCTCATCCCGGATTTTGAATCTGCGACAATTCGATCCGTCTCGACGACGCCGGCTTTTAGTGCGGGGATCAGTGCCAAAAGAATAGAAGTCGGATAACAGCCAGGATTGCCGATGGTCCTGCAACCCATAATTTGATCGCGATGAACCTCAGGCAGTCCATAGACGAAGCGGTCCAGATACTGCGGACATGTGTGATCGCCATACCATTTCTTATAAACTTCGACATCGTGAATTCTAAAATCAGCACCCAGGTCAATGATGCCCACCTCAGGCTCATTCTCAATCAGAAACTGCGCATAAGGCATTGAGGCTCCGTGCGGCAACGCGAGGAACACAGCACCAATGTCGTTCTCCTTCACAAAACCAGGAATCAGCAGATCGGTGGCCGGCAGCAGAAGCTCTTCCATCCGTCCTTTAAATGCTGGATTCAAATCTGAATAACGCGCACCAGCAGTCGAAGAAGCCATCAAAAAAACCTTCCCAACCTGTGGATGATTCATAAGAAGCGCGACCAGCTGCTGACCAGCGTATCCAGATGCGCCTACAACACATACATTCATATTAAAACCTCCATAAAAAGTAGTGAGGATAATTATACACAAAAAATTAAAACAATTCAATAATAAGAAAATTAATTCTGTCTCAAGACAGGTAGTCGCACGTCATTTAGACCGTCGAATGGCATGCTGATGCAAACGAGAGAATTCATATTATCAGGTAGAATAGCATTAAAAGTATGAGTTGTTCCCATAGATACCCCAAAATATGAAATACAGAAGAAACAATTCATAAACAATTCAGAAAAAATGTTACAATAGATTAGATGCAGGGATTCAAACGCGCACAATCCTGTTCTGAATGGCCATCAGGGGCAATTCCTTCTAAAAAATGCAAATAAATGCGTACTAGCGCCTGTACAAAAACCTCAACTATCTAAATTGTCCGAATTTGGCGTGGATCTTTTTTAAATTTCCTGAGAGTAAGCTCCCATAATCGATGATGAGAAATACCCCAACCGACATTTTATAAAATTGAATGCATAAAATAGAAAGAAACCATCAAGAAAAAATTGAAATAATATGCATCGTTGTGTATAATATATTTACTTTCTTACAATTCTTGTGATCGAATAGGAGGTCATACAATGTCTGCATTTGTATCTGCACTAATTGAATCAATCCCGTACATACAGAGGTTTCGGGATAAAACCGTTGTGATCAAACTTGGCGGAAGCCTCGCTGATTCGCCTGAGGGCAGACGCGCCATCCTTCAGGATATAGTGCTTTTAAGCCTGGTCGGAATGAAAATTGTCCTGGTTCACGGTGGTGGAAAAGAGATCAGCGCAAGGCTGGACAAAATGGGGATTGAAACCGAATTTGTCGGTGGATATAGGGTGACTGGCGACGCCGCAATTACAGAAGTTGAAATGGTCCTGACCGGGAGAATCAATACCGAGCTGACACTTCTATTAAATAACGGCGGGATTAAAGCGGTCGGCATCAGCGGCAAAGATGGCGGCTGGCTCGAGGCCACCAAGAAGCATATTGTAGATGGTGACATTGGACACGTCGGTGAAGTCGCCACTGTAGATCCTACATTGATTAATCTGCTGATGTCCGGTGGGTATACGCCCATTATTTCGCCTATCGGCCATGACAAGGATGGGAAGACTTTCAACCTGAACGCGGATGATGTCGCTTCAGCTGTTGCTACAGCAGTTGGCGCGGAGAAGTTGATTCTGATGACAGATGTCAACGGTGTCTATAAAAATTTTCCGGATCCCGCAAGCTTTGTCAGCAAGCTGAATTTGGAGGAAGCGAAAGAAATTCTGAAGACTGTCAAGGGTGGAATGATTCCTAAGCTGACTTGCGCCGTCAATGCAATTGAAAGCGGCGTTCATTCCGTGCATCTGCTCAATGGCTCGACACCGCACAGTCTTTTGGTTGAAGTGTTTTCAGACAGCGGCATAGGGACTATGATCGAACGTTAACAAATGTCCGAGTATCCAGGATCCAATCCCATAACCCCAATAATCCAAGTGAGTGAAAGGAGTACCACCATGGAAAATGTAAAAGTTGATGAGAGTATAAAAGAAACTGCTGCTTCCATCCCTGCCGGTGACCCGTACAAAGCAGCCGTCATGCCGACTTATGGAAGATTTGATGTGATCTTTGACCACGGCAAAGGCGCCATGATCTGGGACACTAAAGGCGAAGCCTATTTGGATTTCGTCAGCGGTGTCGCTGTCAATGCCCTTGGCCACGGGAATACTGAAATTGCGAAAGTCATCTCAGAACAAGCTGCTAAGCTGATGCATATCAGCAATCTATACTGGAATGAACCCCAGCTGAAGCTTGCAAAGACCCTCATTGATTTATCTGAAGGTGTCCTCCAGGATGTCTTTTTCTGCAACAGTGGTACAGAAGCGCTGGAAGGTGCCATTAAGCTCGCCAGAAAATATGGCAAGAAGCGCGGCGCCGTCAAATTGGCTCATTTATCCCATAGTTTCCATGGACGCACCATGGGCGCGCTCTCAGTGACAGGACAGGAAAAGTACCAGGCGCCTTTTAAACCACTGATTCCAGAAGTCTACGAATTTCCGGCAAACGACATTGAGGCATTAAAAGCTCTAGACAGCAGCTACTGCGGAATCCTCGTCGAGCCAATTCAAGGTGAAGGCGGCGTCAACTCAATTTCCGACGACTACCTCAAAGCCCTGAGAGCCAAATGCGACGAGCTCGACGTTCTTTTAATCTTTGATGAAGTCCAGACTGGCATTGGCCGCTTGGGGACCTTTTATGCATTCCAATCCACCAGTGTCAAGCCGGATGTCGTCTGCCTCGCAAAGGGACTTGGCTGCGGCTTCCCAATTGGCGCCTTTGTCGCATCTAAAAAAGCCAGCGTTCTGGTCGCGGGCGATCATGGCTCCACTTTTGGCGGCAACCCATTGGCAACGGCAGTCGCGCTTAAAGGCGTCGAACTTATTTCCTCCCCGGCTTTTCTCGCTAATGTTCAGGATAAATCAGAAAAGATTTCTCAAAAACTTAGTGCTTTAGCCGATGGTCACATCATCAAATCCGTCAAAGGCAAGGGACTTTTGATTGGTGTCGAGCTTGGGATCGACTGTAAATCATTCAACACCGTGGCATTTGAAAATAAATTATTGCTGATCCCGGCAGGCGAAAACGTGATTCGTGTCCTTCCGCCACTCAATGTGACGGATGAAGAGATCGATCAGTTTTTTGAAAAACTGGCTGTAATTCTAGAATCATTAAAGGAAGAAAAGAATGCAAAGTAGGTTAACATAAAATACAAGGTGTCCAAAACAAAAATCTGAAAATTGGAACTTCTTTCAAAGGGTTGACACAGCTTGGTTTCTTGGGTAATATGGAGAAGTCGTCGCGAACGAGAAAAGATTTAAAATGACTTGACTTGACAAAAACGCGATGATAAACTGAAGAAGTCACTTGAGATATTGAATCGCAAAAATGGTTCAAAAGTGACCTCCATTCGATCCTTGAAAACTAAACAGTGTACAACCCAAAATTCTGAAATAAAAAGTCGGTTCTGCTTGGAACCGGCGAAGTGATTTCTGATTATGGAAATAACGGAAGTCAGTGTTACAACTGCAGT